>Ga0247611_10000700_pt1 | contig 65614 bp, 50 predicted proteins | sample 177DNAGHGhighgp2_FD_192422 | JGI IMG/M metagenome (GOLD analysis project Ga0247611, IMG submission 192422) | Sheep rumen microbial communities from Palmerston North, Manawatu-Wanganui, New Zealand - 1770 DNA GHGhigh gp2 | ecosystem: Host-associated > Mammals > Digestive system > Stomach > Rumen...
GTTGCGACCGCTTTCTTTGCCATAGTTCTAAGCCTTTCTAATTAGGGGTTAATTACTTAATCTCTTTATGCAGCGTGTAACGCTTCAAATAGGGATTGTACTTCATGAGCTCCAAACGATCAGGAGTGTTCTTGCGGTTCTTGGTAGTAATGTAGCGAGACATTCCCGGAACACCGCTGGCTTTTTGCTCTGTGCACTCAAGGATTACTTGAACGCGGGCTTCTTTTACTTTCTTTGCCATTGTTTAGCTCCTTTCGTTAAAAGATAATGTTGATGTAGCCTTTCGCAGCTGCCTGTTTGAGGGCATTGTTCAGACCAATCTTGTTAATCGTTCTCAGACCGGCTGCACTCACGTCCAACACGATCCATGCATCTTGTTCTACCCAGTAGAACTTGCGGCGGAAAAGGTTCACATCGAACGTCCTCTTAGTGTGACGTTTCGAGTGCGACACATTGCAACCGCCCATGGCACTCTTGCCTGTAATTTGACAAATTTTTGACATTGTAGTATATATTTTATATTTATTTCAAATTCGGGCATTTTTCGCATTTCTACACGAAAAAGCGTGCAAAGGTACTGCTTTTTTTTGACATGACCAAATTTTTTTATAAAAAAAAGCAAAATTTTTTCAATTTTATTTGTATATGTGCATTTTTTGTTGTACCTTTGTCCCAAAATTAGAAAATCAGTATGCAATATAGCATTAAAGACGTTTTTTATCCTAAGTTATTCACCACGCTGCGCAACTACAGTCGTGCGCAGTTCGGTCAAGATGCGCTCGCAGGTATCATTGTCGGTATCGTAGCTATCCCTCTTGCTATCGCTTTCGGTATATCGTCGGGAGTGGGTCCGACGGAGGGTCTGGTGACTGCTATCATAGCGGGTCTGTTGATCTCCCTTTTCGGAGGTAGTAAAGTGCAGATAGGCGGACCGACCGGTGCCTTCATTGTCATCATCTACGGTATCATTCAGCAGTACGGTCTCGCTGGCCTGACGCTGGCTACCATTATGGCAGGTATCTTGCTCATTATCATGGGCTTTGCGCGTTTCGGTTCGGTCATCAAGTTCGTGCCTTATCCTGTGATCGTAGGTTTCACAGCCGGTATTGCGCTGACCATTTTCTCGACTCAAATGAACGATTTCTTCGGACTCGGACTAACTGATGTACCGGCGAACTTTGTGGATAAATGGATATACTATTTTGCGCATTTTAACGTCAATTGGTGGGCGCTGGGTATAGGTGCTTTCTCGCTGTTTATTTGTATCTTCACGCCGAAGGTCACCAAGCGTATCCCGGGTTCATTGGCCGCCATCATCTTCGCGACTTTTGCGGTGTGGGTGCTTAAGACATACGCACCCGCTTCTTGGGGTATAGCAACGGTGCAAACGATCGGTGATCTCTATGAACTTCCGCATGGCATCCCGACTCCGCATATGCCGAATATGGAACTGGCAGAAGGCGAATCGTTCTTTACGATGGTGCAGAAACTTTTCCCATCCGCGTTCACGATCGCGATGTTAGGCGCTATTGAGAGCCTCTTGTCGGCGATGGTAGCTGACGGTGTGATCGGCGATCGGCATAACTCCAATACCGAATTGATTGCACAAGGCGTAGCGAACGTTGTCGTTCCTTTCTTCAGTGGTATCCCCGCCACAGGCGCTATTGCACGTACGATGACCAATATTAATAACGGCGGACGCACGCCTGTCGCGGGTATCATACATGCGGTGGTACTGTTGCTCGTACTCCTTTTCCTCGGTCAACTAGTCGGTTTAATACCGATGTCATGTCTTGCTGCTGTGCTGATCATGGTGGCTTACTCCATGTCGGGTTGGAAGACCATCGTGGGCCTTTTCAAACACCGAAACCGCGACTTCTGGGTACTGCTCGTCACTTTCCTACTCACCGTTATTTTCGACCTTACGGTTGCTATCGAAGTGGGTTTATTGCTGGCAATGGTACTCTTCCTCATGCGCACCAACGAGCAGACACATATCCGTACGCTCCATAACGAGATAGACCCCAACGAAGATACCGACGTGCAGTCTAATCTCGACCACCTCACGATTCCCGAGGGTGTCGAAGTATATGAGATCGATGGCCCGTATTTCTTCGGTATCGCCAACCGTTTTGACGAGATCATGTTGCACGTTTCCGGCGAGAAATATCCTATACGTATCATTCGAATGCGTAAGGTGCCGTTCGTGGATGCGACGGCCATGCATAACTTATCGATGCTTATCCAACGTTCTCATAACGAAGGCATTACCATCATCCTCTCAGGTGTGAACGATCATGTTCACAAACAACTGATGCAGGGCGGTATAGAGCAACAGATGGATCCGCATAACATCTGCGCGAACATCCACTTTGCCCTCCGCCGCGCCGAAGACTTGCTGACAATGAAGAATGAAGAATTAAGAACGAAAAAATAATTTATCTTTTTATTAACCCTAAAAAATTCAACACTATGGTAAAGAAATTTATTTGCCCGATCTGCGGCTATGTTCACGAAGGTACAGAAGCTCCCGAGCGTTGCCCGCAATGTAAACAAATTGTAGAATGGAAAGTAGCATCCGACGACAAACTGAACTTCGTTTGCGAGCATGTACTCGGCGTTGCTAAAGACGTGAAAGACCCGATCATTGCTGAAGGTCTGCGCGCACACTTCATCGGTGAATGCACCGAAGTAGGCCAGTATCTGGCTATGGCTCGTCAAGCTGACCGCGAAGGATATCCGGAGGTAGCAGAAGCTTTCCGCCGCTATGCATTCGAAGAGGCAGACCATGCTTCCCGTTTTGCTGAACTGCTCGGTGAGATTGTTTGGGACACCAAGACCAACCTCGAGAAACGTATGCTGGCTGAGTCCGGCGCTTGCGAAGACAAGCTGAAGATCGCTAAACGTGCGAAAGAGTTGGACCTCGATCCGATTCACGACACCGTACACGAGATGGCACGCGACGAAGCTCGTCACGGCAAAGGTTTCGAAGGTCTGTTCAAGCGTTATTTTGGCAAATAACCGGAGAGCCTCCGGAGGCGCTTAGCCATTCGGCATAATTATTCCTCCCCCCACCACAAGATCGTCGTCATAGAGCACGACGGACTGACCGGGAGTGATACCCCAGACGGGAGTTGCAAACAGAAGGCAATTCCCGTCTATCTTTTTGACAGGCACGGCTTGGCTGCGGTAACGTACTTTGGCAGTGATCTGAGATACCGGGATACCGGAATATCGGGATACCGCAGGTTCAAACTTCAGCTCTGTCGCGTACATGTCATCGTTTGTGCCGAGAGTGATACGGTTCGTAGCAGCATCGATATGCGTGATATACGCCGGGTGACCAAGGGCTATACCGAGTCCCTTGCGCTGACCGATGGTATAATTGACGTAGCCTTCGTGGAGGCCTAAGACCTTGCCTTCCGTGTCTACGTACTCGCCCGCGCGCACGCGCTCCTTATAATCGGGTACGTTCGCGCGTAAGAAAGCACGGTAGTCATCGTCGGGAATAAAACAGATCTCTTGGCTCTCTTTCTTGACCGCCAATTTCTCGTATCCGTGTTGTCGCGCTATCTCGCGAACTTGATCTTTGGTATAGTCGCCTAAGGGGAAAATCGTACGACGAAGTTGCTCTTCGTTTAGTCGCCAAAGAAAATACGTCTGGTCTTTCTTGGTGTCTGCCGCAGTGCGTAAGAACACCTTTCCGTCCCGCTCAGCAATACGGGCATAGTGTCCGGTAGCGATATAGTCACAGCCCAGCTCGTCCGCCAGATGCAGCATCTCGCCCCATTTGATGGTGCTGTTACATAACACACAGGGGTTGGGGGTTCGTCCGGCCATGTACTCGTCAATGAAGTTCTGTATTACGCAGCGCCGGAATGTCTCACGGAAATCGACTATATGATGCTCAAAGCCCATCTTCTCGGCATTTCGTTTCGCCTCCATAATCGAGTCTATCGTGCAGCAACCTTTTTCTTTGGCGAGGCAGGACTCCTTCATGGAGTCGTAGGTGCGGAACGTGACACCCACCACTTCATAGCCCTGCTCCAACAGAAGCATGGCACTCACCGTAGAGTCTATACCGCCCGACATCCCGAGTAAAACGCGCTGTTTCATTGCTGCATATCGACGAGTTTGGTATAATAGCCGCCAAGGGCATAGAGTTCGTCATGTGTACCGCGTTCAACGATACGTCCTTCGTGCAGCACGCAGATGAGGTCGGCGTGACGGATAGTGGATAGACGGTGCGCTACAACAAGCGTTGTACGGGCTTGCATGAGATGCTCGAGTGCTTCTTGTACGAGCCTCTCGGACTTGGTATCCAATGCGGACGTGGCTTCGTCCAAAACGAGTATCGGCGGGTTCTTGAGGATGGCCCGTGCGATAGAGAGTCGTTGGCGCTGTCCGCCGGAGAGACGGCTTCCGCGATCACCTATGACGGTATCGTATCCGTCCGGCATCAGTTCAATGAACTCATGTGCGTTCGCTATCTTCGCTGCTTGTTCGGCTGCCTCCCGCCAGGTTAGACCATTCGGTGCGGGCTGCTTGGTGTCGACACCGAAGGTTATGTTGTTATAAACCGTATCATTGAACAGGATCGGCTCCTGGCACACGATGCCCATCAGGCTGCGCAAGTCATGCGTCGTGAAACGACGTATATCGATACCGTCTATTGTCACTGCGCCCTGCTGCGGGTCATAGAAACGCGGCAAGAGGTCCGTGAGGGTGGTTTTTCCGCTACCCGACTGCCCGACGAGGGCGACCGTCTTGCCTTTCGGTATCGTGAGTTCGATATCGGTCAACACGGGTCTATCGGACTGATAAGCAAAGAAGAGGTGGTCAAATACAATCTGCTCTTCAAAACGAATCGGCAGCGGTTGAGCGGGTTCAAGGATATTAGACGGTGTATTGAGTACCGTGTCTATACGATCGAGCGATGCCTGACCTCGGCGGATACCGTACGCGGCTTTGCTCAGGTCTTTCGCGGGGTTGATGATCGAATAGAAGATCACCAGATAATAGATGAAGGTCGAAGCGTCTATCGTGGAGTGTTCCCCCAGAATAAGCAAACCTCCGAACCACAGAATCAGAGCTATCAGGGCTGTACCAAGGAACTCGGATAGCGGGTGAGCCAGGTAATAACGACGGTTTATACGGTTGAAGGTTGCACGGGTCGCATTGATAAGGGTTGCAAAACGTGCTCGCAGTTTATCCTGCGCATTGAAGCCCTTTACCACACGCAATCCCAAGAGCGTCTCGTCAACCGACGAGAGGATCTCTGCGTTCTGTTCCTGTCCCTTTGTCGAAGCTCGCTTGAGGCTACGACCGATACGGCCGATGAAGAAGACAGCTACAGGCATCAGGATCAAGACAAAAAGCGTCAGTTGCCAGGAGATAACAAAGAGCGTCACCAGATAAACGAGGATCATAATCGGGTCTTTGAAGAGGATATCCAAAGCCGACATGATGGACGACTCGACTTCGTTGACATCATTCGTCATACGCGACAGCACATCGCCGCGACGCGCTTCCGTGAAATACCCCATCGGGAGCGACAGTATCTTATCGTATAGTTGTTGTCTGAGGTCTCGTAGCACGCCCGTACGGATAGGCACCATGAAGTAATTTGCCAGCCATGCCGCACCACATTTGAGGGCTGTCATCAGCACGAGGAAGAGTCCCAGCCAGAGCAACACTACACTCGCTCCATGCACAGCTATCTGGTCGTTGAGCAGGCAGTACATGTTCGTTCTCAGCGCTGCAATCGTCTCCTGCAGACCGCTCACCGCGGCGAGATCCACTCGCTGCACGTCCACGGACGTCAGGCCAAAGAGGATGCGCAACACGGGAATGATCGCGGCGAACGAGAAAAGGGAGAGCACGGTAGAGAGGAGGTTGAACAGGATATTCAACACCATCAACCCTCTATAGGGCGGCACAAAACGCCGGAGAATATGTAGCATATTACCTTTGGACATTTTCCTTCACGTAATTCAGTATTTTCCGGTCAAAGGGTTCGCTAGGCGAACAGAAACGCACCTGTACCGGCAGGGCGATAAGGCGTTTGCCTTGCTCACGAAGTCGATCCACCAAGGCTGTCGTACGCAGACGCTGGATATCTTTTTCCGTCGTCAACACAAAGTCAAAGTTCTTTGCCCGCTCCATAATATCGTCGATATCTTCGGGCTTGTACTGATAATGGTCTCGATAAGCCATCAACTCCGCCTGAGGGTATTTTGTGCGCACATAGTCCAGCATGTACTGTGGCTGCGCGATACCACAGAGTACCAAAGGTATACCTTCCTGCTCCATAGGCGCATACTCGAGTCCGGCAAAAAGCAGTTGCTGGTAAGAGGGCAGACGAAGTCTGTTGTCCACCACCCGCATGTCTATCGGTCGGATCGTATCCGGACACTTTGTCACCACTACTATATCCGCCTTGAGTGCCCTCGATGGCAGGTCGCGCAACGTGCCCCATGGTAACATATGGTCATCGATATAGAGGTGGTCGTACGGTGTGAGGAGGATCGTCATACCGCAACGAATAGCGCGGTGCTGCATGGCGTCGTCCAGGAGGATGACATCGAGCTGCTCCACCTGTCGTTTCAACTGCTTGGCGCCCCGGACACGACTCTCGCAGACCGCGATCGGTACATCAGGGAACTTACGGTGAAGTTGCATCGCCTCGTCGCCTATCGTAGCAACCGTCGAAGAGGTGTCGGCCATCACAAAACCATGTGTCTTGCGTTTATAGCCCCTTGAGAGAACGGCCGGGTGGTAACCCTCGGCCAACAAAAGCCTCAGCAGGTACTCTACCATCGGCGTCTTACCCGTTCCCCCCGCCGCAAGGTTACCCACACAAATAGTAGGTACCCCCACACTGGCAGAGGGCAGCAGATGTTGGTTGAACAGCAAATGACGTATCGCCACTCCTAGCGTGTACAGCCAACTCAGCGGTATAGTAATCAGTTTGATCACTTAATCGTCACTTCCGGCATCAGAGCCATCACACGCGCTTTGGAGCAGAACTCGCGCACCTTGAGGATCAGTTTCTCCTCTTCGGTCTTGTTGTCAAACGATTTCAAGATCTCCTCCCACGGGTCTTTCACCTCCGGATAGTACACTACTCTGTAGTTCTCCAGTGCAGCCAATGCAACGGCTTTGGCGATGGCGTCGTCGATGTTGCCGAGCTTGTCCACGATACCTATCTCCACGCCTTTGTTGCCCAGCCATACACGGCCTTCGCCGATGGACTTGATGTAGTCCTGGCTGACGTGACGGCCTTCGGCACAGCGGCGGGTGAACAGATCGTAACCGCGCTCGACCATGTCTTGCATCAACTGATGCTCAGCCGGGTTCAAGCCGTTATAGATCATGTTGACCTCCATATCGGAGTGCTTGTTCGTGCTAACGCCGTCCATATCGAGGCCCACTTTCTCACGCAGTTTCTTGACGTTAGGGATCGTACCGAAGATACCAATAGAGCCTGTCAGAGTCGTCGGCTCGGCGAAGATAAAATCGGCGCCGCATGAGATATAATATCCACCGGAAGCGGCAAAGTCACCCATCGAAACGACAACAGGGATGCTGTCTGCTTTGATATTCTGGACGGCGTGCCAGATGTCCTCGCTCGCGTTGGCGGAACCGCCCGGGCTGTTCACACGCAGAACAAGGGCTTTCACGTCTTTGTCCTTGCGGAGTTTCTTGAGCATCTTCACCACGTCTTTGCCCACGATGCCGTCACCGGTCTCATCGGTTATCTCGCCTTCCAGATAGACCACCGCCACTTTGTCTTTGGCTTTCGACTCGGGACGTTTCACCAGTGCCAGCTTGCTGGTCGTCAGCAGGTTGTAATCCTTGGTGCCGGCATAGACACGCAGCAGCGAATCCATGTCCTGTGCATACACGATAGTATCCACCAGACCGGCTTTCACCTGCTCTTCTGCTGTTTGCAGACCCATATAGCGGTCGGCAAGGGCGTCCAGTTCTGCTACGGACAGATGACGGGAAACACTTACCGCGCTCTTGAACTCGTCCCATATACCGGTCAAATACTGCTCGGTCTGCAGACGATCGGCGTCCGACATCGAGGTACGGAAGAAAGGCTCCACCGCACTCTTGAACGTGCCCACTTTGAGGATTTGCATCTCCACGCCCAATTTCTCTAACAGACGGGTATAATACATCCTCTGTGCGGCAAGACCGTTCCAGTTGACAGCGCCCGTCGGATCGAGGCATATGCGGTCGGCTGCGGAAGCGATGTAATAGTTGACTTGGCTATAGTCCTTGGCGGAAGCGATGACCCATTTGCCGCTCTGTTTGAAGTCCAGCAACGCGTCGCGGATCACTTTCGCGTTGGCGGGTTGCACACTCAGCTCAGCGCCGTCCAACCAGATACCCAGGATCTTGTCATCGTTCTTCGCCAGGCGGATATTGCTTAAGATATCGTCCAATCCTACCGTCTCCTGCTGGCCGGCATAACTGCTATACGGCACTGAGCTCATCAGGTCTGCAAAAGGATTCTCCTTCTGGCCTTGTTCTACCAGGGCCCCCTTCAACTCCAGACGATAAACCGTCTTGTCCTTCAACTCAACCTTAGAAGACGAGAAGGTGTCTCCCAGGATCCATCCGAGGATAGCGCTACAGATGAAATACACAGCAAAGAAGATGAGACAGCCGCCCAGGCAGCCTACTCTACGACGCGGACGAGCCTGCGGCTCTGCTTCCACTACATTTCTACGATAAAAAATCATAACTATTCTAATTTTAAGTTAAACGTCATTCTATGGTAAGGCGTGACGCCGTATTGTTTGAGTGCTGCATAGTGTTCGGCAGTCGGATAGCCTTTGTTGGTGTCCCAGCCGTATTGCGGATACTGCTCGTGCAGTCTCAGCATATAATCGTCCCGATAGGTCTTGGCCAGCACACTTGCGGCCGCGATCGACATATATGTTGCATCACCATGCACCACCGTGTGAGCGGGTACCTCTAACAGTTCGCCTTCGGGCACGTATGGCTTCCATTTGTTGCCGTCCACGAGGATATGTTGGGGACGCACACTCAGTTTGTCCAAAGCGCGTTGCATGCCGATAATCGAGCACTGCAGGATATTGCGTTCATCTATCTCTTTGGCCGTCACTTCGACCACCGCCCATGCGACTGCCTCGCGTTCAATGACCGGCCTCAAAGCATAGCGCTGTTTGTCGGTCAACTGCTTGGAGTCATTGAGCCAAGCGAACTCCGGTATATGCTCCACCCGCTCGGGGTCTAAGATCACCGCTGCACAGAACACACTCCCTGCCAGCGGACCTCTTCCCGCTTCATCACACCCGGCTTCCACCAGCCCTTTTATCATCTGCGCTTTCAGCATATCTGGATCTCTAGATTTCTGGAATTCTAAAAAGGATATCCAATTGCGAAGTGGAAGCACATATCATCCTTCCAGCACAAGCCGTTGTTCGCCGTGCGCCATTGTCTGTTCTCGTTGATACGACTCGGGTCGTGCAGTTTCACACCGAAGTCCACACGGAAGATAAAGAACGACAGGTCAAAACGGATACCCACGCCATAACTCCACGCGATCTGTTTGTAGAACTGATCCCAGAGGAAGACGCCGTCCGGCTGGTCCTCGTAGTCATAGATCGTCCATATGTTTCCTGCATCCAGGAAGGCCGCCAACTCCAGGAACGAGAGCACCTTAAATCGGTACTCGAGGTTCGCATCGATCTTGATATCACCCACCTGCAGGTCATAGGCATATTTGCCGCCTTCCGAACGGAAAGCACCCGGTCCTAATGTACGTGCCTGCCATCCACGAACACTGTTCGCTCCGCCGGCAAAATACCGTTTCTCAAACGGCAAGACCGTCGAGTTGAGGTACGGCACAGCCACCCCCAGACCGATATGGCCTACCAGATGATGTTTTGGGGTGATGATACCATGGTAAGTGAAGTGAATATCGCCTTTCGCGTATTGCGAGAACGGGATTTTCCATAGCATGTAATGACCATGCTTGTCCTTGGGCAGGTTCGCAGCCAGGCCTAACAGATAGAGGGCATTACCGGCAGTCTCTGCGCGGAGCGCCAACTCCATGAACGAGCGGTTCGGGAAGCGCTGGTTATAAGTCGAGAACGAACCCATATAACTCCAGTCTAAGATAAAATGGTCCTCGTAACTGGCTTTCAGCACAGACTTGCGCTCAATGAATTGCCGCTTGAACTCCTCCGACATCCACGGCACGTAGATATAGTTGACATCCACGAGGTTGAACTGGTGTGTCCAGCGGTCACCCGGTGTACGGGGGATACGGTATCCCAGACAGGCATTGACGATCGTTCGAGTGTACTCGTCCGGACGCTGCTGGTAGTTATAAGTCGCGTTGATCTTGACGTTCGAGGGGAAGAGCAGTCCGATGTCGGCCTTAGCCTCAATCGCCCGTCCGCCGTTGGCGCGCCATTCGTAAGACGCACGTCCGCCTACATTGAGCACTTCCGCTCCGTGGAAGATATTCTTGTTGATGTAGTTCACCTCTCCCGCGATTCCCCAGTCGCCTGCGCTGTAGGTACCTGTCACTTCGGCGGAGATGGAGTTAAGACGTCCGCGCGCTACGGTGATCGAGCAGTCCAGCAAGGTATCCTCTACCGGTGTGAACGCGATATCCACATATTTGACAGGCGGCAGTGCGTTCATACGCGCGTACGTGCGCTCTACACGCCATTCTGCATATCGTTCGCCCGCGCGAAGACGTGTTGCGCGACGCAGCGCGCCCTTGCGCAGGAAGGGATGATCGAGATGGTAGTCGATGTTACGAATCGTATATTGGCGATGCAGACGTGCCAGCGCCGCCGAGTCCAGATGCTCCACGTACGGCGCCATATGGATCTTGATATCCACCTCGTGAGACAATAACGAACTGTCGGCTGTGAACTCCAACATCGATTTCTCGAAATAGAAATAACCCTTGTTGCGCATGATGGTTGCTATACGCGCGCGCTCATCGTCCAACACCGCTGTAGAGAACTGCGTGCCGGAGAAGACCTTACAACCCTCGTTGCTAGCTATCTCACTCACCGCGTCCCAGGATATATCCACGTCGTAGCCGCGCACTTTGTACGGCTCATGTGCTGTCACGATATAGGTCAGGTCCACTTTGCGGTTCTTGATCTTCTTGACCGTGTCCACCGTAGCATGGAAATAACCCATATTACTCATCTGCTGTCGTAACTGCTGCATGCTCACTTGCGTCAACTGGTCGTCGTAGATCACAGGCGCCTCACCCATTTTAAACGCATTATGCGCAAGCCGTTTCTTGGCTTTGGTCGTCGTATCCGTCGGTGCCGTGTTATAGACATCCAACTGCAACTTCCAGAAGCCCAATATCTCCGTGTTCTGTTTCTGCCTCAGGTAATTGCGCAGTTCGGCCGTCGAGACCTTCTTGTCGTCACACTTCACCCGTGCCTTGTTGAGCAAATACTGCCCCTCCGGCACGAACTTCGTCGTGTTACAAGACGCCAAAAACAGCACGCTCAGCGCCAAAAAGACATATGTACGAACTCTATTTCCCATAAATAGCACGCAAAATTACAACTTTTTTTGCATATATGCAAATTTTTTACTACTTTTGCAGCAGATTTTGGATAATTATGGAGAAAATATCGAAAGCACAGGTCAAATTAGTCCGCTCTTTGCAGCAAAAAAAGTTCCGCGACGAACTGGGTCTCTTTGTTGCCGAAGGCGATAAATGCGTAGAGGAATTGTGTAAGCGCTTTGAGCTTGTTCACCTCTATCGCGAAGGCGAGAATGCCTCCCGCACCGAGATCGAACAGATGAGTGGTCTGAGAACGCCGCAGGGAACGATAGGTGTGTTTAGAAAACACACCATTTGTGATTTGAAATTTGATATTTGTGATTTAACCTTAGCGTTAGATGGTATCCAGGACCCGGGAAATTTGGGAACGATTATTCGGACAGCCGACTGGTTTGGAGTGCGAGATATCGTTTGTTCGTTAGACACCGCCGATTGCTATAATCCTAAGGTGGTACAAGCTACGATGGGGGCTTTAGCGCGGGTAAGGGTTCATTATGTAGATCTCCCTAAATGGCTTTCAGAACAGCAATGTCCGATTTTCGGCACATTGTTGGACGGAAAGGATATGTATGAGACGGAATTGCCGAAAGAGGGCATTATTGTGATGGGAAATGAGGGCAATGGTATTTCAAGCGCCGTGCGGTCTATTATTACCCACCCGATCCGTATCCCTTCTTATCCAAAAAACGCTGAGACTTCGGAGAGTCTCAACGTTGCTATAGCTACCGCGGTTGTGCTGGCGGATTTCCGCCGTAACGCGTAGGTTTTCAATCTTTTGAGATATATTTGGGATAACTCTCCTCGAAGAGTTTGACGGCTTGATTGAGCGATCCCAACAGGTCTCCGCCGGAGGCGTTCATATGTCCACCTCCGTGGAAGATTTCGTGTGCCCAAACATTGACCGGCCGGTCACCTTGTGAGCGGAACGAGATACGTATCCGCGGTCTCGTCGTGCCGGGTTTCGGACGCTCTTCGCGCATAAAAACGGAGTAATGAACGTCAGCTATTTGTAGGGGCATATTGACGAGTCCTTCGCAGTCTCCGGTCTTGTAATGGTACTGCTCCAACTCATCGGCAGAGAGGGTGATAAGTGCCAAGTGATAGTCGGGATAGATACGCATTTTGCGATATAAAGCAAAGCCTGTAAGTCGCACTCTATCAGTCGAGTACTGATTGAAAACAGCGTTGTAGATTTCGTTCTTATTGATGCCTGTGCGCAGCAGTTGAGCGACTATTTCGAATAGTTCAGGACTATCCGAGTTATAGGAGAAATTGCCCGTATCCGTCATGATGCCGGTGTAGAGACAGGTAGCGATATCGAAGGTAGGCTGAACACCCAAAGCGGAGAGGAGCCGGAAGACAATCTCCGAGGCCGAACAAGCTTCCGTGAAGGAGAAGGTCACGTCGGCAAAGTCCGTAGGATTGAGGTGGTGGTCAATCATGATCTTCGGCGCAGGATTAGCGAGCATCTTATCCCCTGCGGGGTTGATACGCTTGGGCTCGTTGAAGTCCGTGCAGAGGAACAGGTCCGCCTCTGCGATCACCTTGTCGCACTCCGCAGCCTGCGTCTCGTAGATGAGGATCTTATCCGCGCCCGGCATCCAGTTGAAGAACGCCGGAAAAGCATTCGGTACAATGACGGTAACCTGTAACCCGTCCCCCTTACAATAGTGATACAGCGCGAGCGCCGAACCCATCGCGTCTCCGTCGGGGGCTACATGGGTAAGGATGACGATTTTTTTTGCCTTCTCAATCAGCGCACTCGCCTGCGCTACCCGTTCTTTATCTAACTCAATTGCCATATTTTTCCAATTTAGGCGACAAAGGTACAACAATTTTTTGACATATGCAAATGAAAAAATGACGAACAAAATGTATATTATATATATATAATATATAATATAGTAAATGTTAAAGAAAATGGGGCATTTTGGGGCTTGAGAGAAGCCTGACGTAAGCTTTGACTGTCGGTTGACCGTCGGTTGACTGTCGGTTGACTGTCGGCCCGAGTCATGAGTTGAGTAGGAGATGTGTATATGGGTTAGGGGTTAGGGGTTAGGGGTTAGGGGTTAGGGGTTACGGGTTACGGGTTAGGGGTTAGGGGTTACGGGTTAGGGGTTAGAGGTGAAGAGGAAGAAAAAGAGGGAAAAGATAAGAAATTTTGAGATTTTTTCTTAAAAATTTGCATATATCAATTAATTTTTATAATTTTGCAGCGGGAAATGAAAAGAGGAGAGGATTTACAACAGTCACTCACTAAAAAACAACACTAATAACACTCTAAAAAACACAATTATGAAAAAACTTCTCCTTTTGTCAAGCCTGCTGTTTGCAGGTATCATTACCGTTTTTGCGCAGAACACGACGATTCAGGGCGCAAGTATCAGTAAGTATGAGGCTACTCAAATCAGTAACAACGGTAATTTCTTTATTGTGCCGTTGGTAGCAGATTTGCATGTGATGAGCAACACGATGCAAGAGCACAAGATAGTAGAGGTGGTGACGTTGCCGGAGATTAAGAAGAAAGAGCAAGAGACGGCCTATCTTGAGCGCATTGAGAAATTTTTAACGAACAAGCTTAACGAGTTGAAAGCGCAAGCGCTTTATGAGTTCATTGATGCCTCGGGTGCGTCGTTGATTGTTTCTCCTATTTACAGCACGAAGACGCTGAGCAGCAGAGGTTTGGAAATGCGTTTGGAAGTACGCGTAAAGGGTTATCCTGCAACGTACAACAACTTCCGCAGCCTCAAAGCAGCTGACAGCACGATTATTAAGCTGAACAATCAGATCAAACAAAAGAATCTGGATATCATTTCTATCGAGAAGAAGTCGACCGATAGAACTGAGCGTACAGAGGAAATAATCCGTTAAAATTATGAAGCGCAAACTCTTTTTGCTCCTATTTTTAATAGGAGCGATGTCTGTTGCAGCGCAGACATTCAGTGTGACGGGGCTTGACTTGAAGAGCGAGCGGATCCGAAAGAAAAACGTTTATGAATGGGAGAACTTCATTCTGGTGAACTATAACTTCGGAACTATCATGGAATCCGACCAAAGGCGTCACTCCTTCGGTTTCACGTACGGTCGTGTTAAGTTGTTCGGTTGGTACGCCAATTTCACGATGGGAACGGGTATACATTATGGCTATAATTACACAGCCGATGGTCGTGGAAGAATCTCTCACGGAGGCGAAGAAATCACTCCGTTCTATTCGGGCAAGGCGAGTCTGAACAGGATTTCGTTTACCGGAGGTACGATTGTGCGTATGGTGATTCCTCTGTACCTGTATTTGGGTATTGGTTATGGCTATGTGAGCACGACCCGCGAACTGACTAATGGTAATTGGGCTCAGATGGCTGGTTGGAAATATGGTTCAGGACATTGTATGCATTGGGACATTGGTTTGCAAGGTAACATCAAGGGCTTTACCATTGCGGTAGGTTATTCTGTGCTGACCCCTTACGACGACGGATCCTTGCACGAAGTAAAAATCAGCATAGGAGGTACGTTTAAAGACAAAAAGAAATAACATTAAAGCACGAGTATTATGAAACGATATATATTTGCGATAAGTCTTTTATGCGGACTATTATGCTGCAGTTGTGACGATGACTTCCAATATTACACACTCGCCATACAGAATACGAGTAGTGTTGCTACGAGCACCAGTGCCACTGTTACGGCCGATATTGTTTATAAAGACAAGAACGGACGTGTGCAGACTTCTATATCTGATTACGCAGATGGCGTTCCTACGATTGAGTACTATGGTGTGTATTACTCTACAACCAACAGTAATCCGGGCAAAGGAGACAAAAAGGTAATGATCGAGAATAACAGGAGTTACAACGGGTACGAGAGACTGCAAAAGGTAGAAGTTGATCTCACCGGATTAACAAAAAACACGAGCTATTACGCGCGAGTTTTTGTTTGCAACAACTATGGCGAAGAGACGGGTAATGTGATCGAGTTTACTACCAAAGGATCGGTCTCCGTCAAGACCAACAGCGCGACGAATATCACCACTTCTTCCGCGACGCTGAACGGTAATATTACCAAAGGCTCGGGGTCGGTGAACATGACAAAACGCGGTTTTGTGCTCTCGACGACTAACAACCCGACGATCACTTCCTGCCTCAAGAAATGGGATCAGTCAAGCAGTGCCGCCGGCAATTACTCGACTTCTATGACCGGTCTGAGTGCCAGCACAAAGTATTACTACCGTGCTTATGCGGTCGTAGACGGAAGTCCTGTCTATGGCAGTTCGGTAAGTTTCACGACATCGGCCCAGCAAGATGATGGCATCACTATTGTCACCAACAATGCGACGAACATCACTACCACGACGGCAACTATCGGCGGAACGATCACTATCGGTACCGCGGCACAAGGAACGATAACAGAGTTAGGCCTCCAATACAGGCGCACTTCTGCAAGTTCATGGAGCAAAGCAACTTGGAGCAGTTCGACCATCAGTTCTTGGACGGGCTCACACACCTTTACCTATTCCCTCTCCTTCGGCAGCTACGACACGTACGAGTATTATGCCTACTATATCAAGGGCGGCCAGACGTATTATGGAGCTATAAAAACCGTCACAAAGAGCGGCGGAGGCGGTTCGACTAATGGAGTTAATGTATCGGATTTCGTTGGTACGTATTCGTTTTACGGGTATTGTGTAGACCAACAAAAATACTTATCTTGGGATGGTGTGAAGATTTACACCTTCGACAATTCCAACACAGGTACTCAATGGGTGGCCGTTGAAGGACTTTGTTATGGTCATAGTTTTATTACCGCCATGGGCGAACATGATGCAACGAATAAAGCCATTAGATTGTATAGCGGATGGGCCTTTACCGGTAGAACATTCACAAGCTCCAGTACAGGTGATACCGCTTTATATGCAAGATTCTATCCTGTATATACCTCCACCACATTTGAGCCTTGGCACGTGATTGATGATGGAGCAGGATATGATGGCTCAGGCGAAGGTTGGCTCACTTTCGATAGTTCCGGAAAACTGAAATTTGGCGGTGCAGCTACCGCAGATTCTGAGGGTTATAGAGCTAACGGATATGATTTCGGTATCTATTATAAAGAAACAAACAATTGGCATGGTTGGTTAGCAACTTTCCTGGAAGTGGAAATGACCAAAACGTCCAACAGCACCTCTTCACCGGCCAAAGTAGGGCAAGCTACCGGGTGGCATGCACCGATGTTAGGCGATACTCCGTATAAGGTCCGGAATTCTTTTGGGCCTATACAAAAGGCAAGGTAACAACGCTACATAAGTAGTTCTTTGATCACCATCCGAGGTTTTCGGGTGGTGATTTTTAATATAAGGCAGGCTGATTTTAAGGCAAAAGACAAAATAAAACAAGTTTTATTTGCATATGTCAAAAAAAAGTAGTACTTTTGTGCCCGATTTGTGTATATACGAATCGAATGGGTAGAATAAACAATAAATATAATAAGAACATGAAAGGGAATTTCTTTTCTTGGGCACGCAGGTTGATGGCGTGTGTGGTTTGCGGCGTAATGGCCGTTAGTATGGTTTGGGCGGAGCGCGTGTCGGAGGCAGACGCTGCTTTGGTAGCTGATCATTTTATGAACGTGACGTCTTCGTCGGCGCATGGACAAAAGGCTCCTGCCAAGCGAATGGTTCTTAAGAAAGCCGCGGTCGTAGAGGAGAATCAGTTCTACATCTACGAGAACGCAGACGGCGAAGGTTGGGTCATGGTAGCTGCCAATGATGTGGTTCGTCCTATCTTGGCGTACTCCGAGACAGGTCATTTCCGTACGGACAATATGCCGAGAAACGTTAAGGGTTGGCTGCAAAGTTACAACAAGCAGATCAAGCATGTTGAGCAGAATTATCCGGTAGCGTCTGAAGAGATTCAACAAGAATGGAAGAAATTACGTAGCGGCGCACGTCAGGCGAAAGCGTCTGTAGTTGTTTCTCCTCTGATTAAGACAGGTTGGGATCAAGACGCGCCGTATTGGAACTTGTGTCCTCAGAAAGGAAGTAATTATTGTTATACAGGCTGTGTTGCCACTGCTATGGCGCAAGTCATGAACTATTGGCAATGGCCGAAGCAAGGTACAGGCTCTCATTCTGTCAAATACAACGGTAAAACATATACTGCTGACTTTGCCAATACTACCTACGATTGGAGCAACATGAAAAATAGTTACTCCGGTAGTTCCACCAGCGCACAGAAGACAGCAGTAGCCACGCTGATGCTCCATTGCGGAATTGCTGTGGATATGCAATACGGCACTTCGAGCGAGGGTGGTAGCGCGGCATATACTATTGACTATAACGGCTATTTTTCCGGTCAAGGAAAGATGTGCGCAGAGACTGCACTGAAGCAATTCTTTGGATATAATTCATCTACCGTGAAGGGTTATTATCGAGATGGTGATTCTGGAACGGGCATGAAAAGTTGGACTAAAGCCCAATGGATTGCTATGCTGAAAGAAGAATTGGACGCCGAACGTCCTATTATGTATGCAGGTTGCGGCTATGAGACCCCCGGCGATGAAGAAAGTGTTTATGGACATAGTTTTGTATGCGACGGTTATGACTCAAGCAACTACTTCCACTTCAACTGGGGTTGGGGTAACTGGTGTGACGGGTACTATGATGTTGATGCTCTGAACACCAATGATCCTGGTTCCGGTGGAGGAAACGGAGAATACAACTATTACCAAGATGTTATTGTCGGTATTCAACCTCCTGTTGTAGGACACTCGGTTAAAACAAACGGAACAGGTTGTACGATCAGTTGTAACAATTATGCCAATAATGACGAAGCGTTTACGGCTACCATCACTCCGACGGATGCAACATATGATTTCACAAGTATTACGGTTAAGTTAGGTGCAACAACGTTGACCTCACCGACGCACTATACGCTGTCGAACGACAAGCAGACACTGACCATTAAAGCAAGTGCCATTACCGGTGATAATAGTAATGACTTGACCATCACGGCTGTTTGGACTAAGAATCGCTATAAATATGAGTTATTAGGCGAGCACTGCACGCCAGGGGAAGCAGAAGGCACGGTAGCGAAGAATGCCGCGCTGAACTTGACTATTCTGCCGGCAAGCGGTTATACGCTGGCAGACGCAAGTTGTTGGGACGTTGAGATGGGAGGCGCTACGCTGACGTATGGCACGGGCTTTACCTACAATGCTTCAAATGGCGCGTTCGCTATCACAGAGGTGACGGGCGATGTAGCAATTGTGGCTTATGCTGGAAATGCCATTACTTGGAATGCGAACGGAAGTGTGTTTGCTAACACGGTAGCGTTAAGCAACTTGATTCAACTGCCGACTTCTGAGCCGGAAGTTGAATGTAACGGCAAGGTATTCGTCGGCTGGTGTGCTACGGAGAACTACAGCAGCGAGACCACCGCGCCGACATTCGTCAAGAACGGTGACGCCGTTACAGAAGTAATGACGTTCTATGCAGTGTTTGCGACAGAAGGAACGGGAGGAACGACACAAAAGCTGATTTATTTGGATGCGGATAGTGTATCCGTTTCATATGGTACGAATACAGAAGTAACGCGTTGTGGCATTACCTGCTATTACACGAATGTAATGAAGAGCAATTCTTCCACAATTCAAATGAAAAAGAATGGTTCGTATATTGCAAATAAAGATGCTCTAACACGGATTGATTCTATCGTTATTGAAGGGACTACTGCTTTAACGGTATATGCAGGAACGAGCACTAAACCCTCTAGTACTTCTATTACCCGAAATGGAAATAAGTACAATTTCTCAGGAGGCACGTATACCCACTTTAGCATCTATAACGAGAATAACAACGCTGTCTATGCGGATTTAATCAAGATATATTATTCAACAGGAGGTGGCACTTCTTACAGCGATTATACGACGATATGTACTGCACCGTGCGTAGGTGACTTGACGAGTATTACGCTAAATACCGACAACGTCACGAAGGTGTTCACTGAGGGCGATGAGTTTACGTACGAAGGATTAGTAGTGACGGCTAACTATGACGGCTGCGATAGCAAAACCGTAACACCAACGAGTGTGAGCACTCCGGATATGAACCAAATCGGAGCACAGGACGTTACTGTCACCTACGAAGACAAATCCGCTACGTACCAGATCACCGTCAACGCTCTGCCGACTTACGCGATTCGGTTCTTTGATAACACTACCCTGCTGAGTTCGCAGAACGTCAAACAAGGTCAGGCTGCAACGCCGCCAACTTCCGATCCGACCGCTTGTGAGGAGTATACGTTCGTTGGCTGGTACACCACTACTTTGGCAGAGGACAATACCGTTAAGCCGACCTATGTCACCGACTTTACCGCGACCAAAGATCAAGACTACTATGCGGTCTTCAGTATGACCGAAGAAGGCGAAGGTGGCAGTAGTGAGACCGTAGAGGATCAATTGACGCGCGCTACAACAGGTGTAAGCGGAACAAATTATGATAGCTGGAGTGGAAAAACTGCGAATTCTGATGCCTTTTATGCCGGTAATAGTGCAGGAGGTAATGATGCCATTCAGTTGCGTTCAAATAATAACAACTCAGGTATTGTTACCACAACATCAGGCGGCACCATCAAGAAAGTAGTTGTTACTTGGAATAGTAATACAACTTCCGGTCGCACATTAAACATCTACGGTAAGAACACAGCATATTCGGCTGCCTCGGATTTGTATGGTTCAAATGCAGGTACTTCTCTGGGCTCTATTGTTTACGGCACAAGTACTGAATTGACGATAAGCGGCGACTATACCTATGTAGGCGTACGTTCTAGCAGCGGCGCGCTCTATATGGACGCAATTACGTTCACTTGGGAAGTAGGCAGCGGTGCTAGCAGCACGACCTATTATACTACTGCACCTACGTGCGGAGAGATACCGACCTATACGATTCGGTTCTTCAACAACGGTGTACAGGAGGGCGAAGAACAGATAATAGGAAAAGGAGGCAAACCGGAAATTCCGGAAGACCCGGATAAGCTTTGCGTGTACTATACGTTTATCGGTTGGACAACAAGTGCCCTTACTACAGAAACAGAAACGAAACCGACCCTTGTCACCGACTTTACTGTAACGAAAGATCAAGACTACTATGCAGTATTCCGTCATATAAAAACAGGTGAATTGAGTAATGACTATAGTAAGATCACGACATTAGATGAACTGACAACGGGTAATTATGTAGTTGCCGGAAATGGCACGATGGCAATGAAGAACTCCGAATTTAGCAACTACTATCTCGGCACTGTTTCTGTATCTCCTTTCTCGGATATTATCAGTGATCCTGCCGAAACGATCATTTGGAATATTACCCGCGACAACAATTCTATTTCGTTCTTTAACGCGGCCGTTAATCAATACGCATGTTTGTATCAAACAGGCACTCATCATAACTTAAAAATGCAAGATGCAGCCAATTGGTTTACCCCTTCAGTATCTGATGGCAGTTGGACATTTGAGTCCGATGATTGCGCCGGTTGGTATCTTGTGTACTTTATATACAACAGCAACACACACGAATTTGCCGCAAAAGAATCGACCACTACTTCCATCAATCTGTACAAGCAACAGAATAGTAGTATCACCTCCTACGTCACTACTGTGGACTGCGGTGCGCTGACGGACATTGAGGAGACAAGCGTAGAGCCGGCGGCAGTGAAGGCGCTGATGAACGGACAGATAGTTATCATCCGCGGAGAGGCTGTGTACAGCATCACCGGCGTAAGGATCAAGTAAAAAGCGAAGAGTGCATTTTTAAAAACCAATTATATAGCAATGAAAAAAATCTTTTTATCAATCGCGCTGATGGGTGCATGTTTGAGCACTCTAGCGCAGGAGGAGACTCTGATGACGATCAACGGGAAACCGGTGAGCACGGAGGAGTTTGTGTACATCTATGAGAAGAACAACCAGGCTGGCGCTGTCGATCCCAAGACGATGGACGAGTACCTGGATATGTTCATTAACTTCAAGCTCAAAGTGGCAGAGGCCGAGAGTCAGGGTATTGACACGACGGAGAGCTTCAAGAAAGAGCTGAAGGGTTACCGTGCGCAGGCTACGCCGAAATACCTGCAAGACCAGGCAGCGATGGACAGCCTCGTAGAGATGAGTTGGTTGCACCTGGCTAATGATCGCCGTGCGGCACATATCGCTATCCAGTGCCCGCGCAGCGCTGACAGTGCGACCGTAGCAGAGGCGCTGGCTAAACTGACCGAGGCGCGTGAGCGTGTGACGGTGGGTAAACTGAAAACGGAAAGGAAGAAAGTGAAAGGAAAATGGACGAACGTAGAGAAACGTCAACCCGTAGAGGCTTTTGATGTCGTAGCACGCGAAGTGAGCACCGACCCGGCAGTTCAGGAGACCGGCGGTGAGTTAGGATGGATCACTCCGTTCCGTTATGTCTATCCGCTGGAGGAGGCGGTGTATAACACGCCGGTAGGTGAGATCAGCGAGATCTTCCGCACCCAATACGGTTTCCATTTCGTGAAGGTAGAAGAAGAGCGCGAGCACGTCGAGGTCAAAGCACGTCATATCATGAAGATGGTGCCGGCTGACAGCCTGTCCGCAGCGAAGAAAGCGCTTATTGACTCGCTCGCAACGATCCTGACACCGGAGAACTTCGCCGAAGTAGCGAAGAGCGAGTCCGAGGACCGCGGAAGCAGCATGAAAGGCGGTGACCTGGGTTGGTTCGGAAAGGGCCAGATGGTCAAGGCCTTCGAGGATGCAGCCTTCAGTATGGAGGTTGGTCAGATCAGTGCACCCGTTCGTACCCAATACGGCTGGCACCTCTTGTTCAAAGAAGGCGAGCGCGGTATCCTGCCGCTCGACTCCATGCGTACGCAAGTACAGCGTCAAGTGCTGCGCGACGAGCGTTCAAAAGAGGCCGATAAGAGTTTTATCCGTAAGACCCGCGCCGAGTATAACCTGCCTGCTGAGATGAGTGATGCTGACGTGAAGGCTTACGCCGACGCGCACCTGGAGGAGAAATATCCGGAACTGAGACATCTGGTGCAGGAGTACCACGACGGTATTCTGCTGTTCGAAGTGTCGCTGCACGAAGTATGGGACAAGGCTGCCAAGGACACGGCAGGCTTAGAGGCATTCTTCAAGGCTAACAAGAAAAACTACACTTGGGAGCAACCGCGGTGGAAGGGTTATATCATTCAAGCCAAAGATAAGAGCAGCCTCAAGGCCGCCAAAGCTATCATCAAGAGTGCACACCCTGACTCTATTCAAAGTTATATCGCCCATCGTATCAACACCGATAGCGTGACATACGTCAAGGTACAACATGGTCTCTGGGAGCAAGGTAAGAACGGTGCGGTGGATAAGTTCGGTCTGAAGATCAAAGGCGCTGAGTTTACACCCGCAGAGGCCCTGCCGCTCGTAGAGTGCGTAGGTAAGAAACTCAAAGCGCCGGCAGAGTGGACCGATGAGAAAGGCAAAGTGACGACCGACTACCAGGACTACCTCGAGGCGGAATGGGTCAAGACTCTTCGCGAGAAATACCCGGTAGTACTCAACAAAGACGTTTGGGAGAGAATTAAAAAATAGTTGAGAGTTGAAAGTTGAGAGTTGAGAGAAGTCTTCTAGTTGAAAGTTGAAAGGTGAAAGGTGAAAGGTGAAGAAGTACGCGGCGTACATATTAATTGTCGGGTTGTTGCTCTGTTTATACGGGACTCTGCAAGTGCTACCTGTTCGTTGGGATCTGACGGACGACAAGCGGTATAGCCTGAGCGAGGCATCAAAGAACCTGCTCAAGCTGACCGACGCGCCGATAGAAGTGACCGTATTGTTGGACGGCGACCTCAATGCCGGCTTCCGACGCCTCAAGAAAGCGACAGAAGAGACCATCGAGGAGATGGCCGTTTATAGTGACCTTAAGGTCTCTAATGACTTTAAGGACATTAAGGACTCTATCGGCTTAACTCCGATTATTATTCATGAGCGGGAACAGAACGGTAAGACTGCGCAGACGACTGTTTATCCCTACGCACTGATGTCGTACAAGGGTCGTCGGGCTGTGGTGACGCTACTTAAGAACACCAGAGGCCTCAGCGGAGAGGAGAACCTCAACGCCAGCATCGAGCAGTTGGAGTTCGCCTTCATGGAGGCGCTGCACCTGCTGCAAGAGACTGAGACCCCGCGCGTAGCCATCCTCGAGGGACATAACGAACCCGACGAGGCGCATACCTACGACCTGATGACGGCACTGAGCAAGTATTTTCAGGTCGATAGAGGCTCGATAGGTGTTACGGATGACGGGTTACAGGTTACCGGACACGAACTCGACGGATACAAGGCTGTCATCATCGCAAGTCCGCAGACAGCGTTCAGCGAAGCGGAGCGCTTTGTGATCGACCAGTATATCATGCGCGGCGGTGCTGTGTTGTGGGCGATGGACGGCGTGCGTTTCAGCGAACAGGTACTGCAGCAAGAAGGCTTCACGCCTATTGTAGCGCTGGATCTTGGACTAACCGAACAACTTTTCCGTTATGGCGTACGCGTCAACCCGGCCTTGGTGCAAGACCTGCAGTGTCTGCCTATACCCGTGGATGTGAGCACCGACCCGCAACAGCCGAACCTGCAACCGATGCCGTGGACGTACGCACCTCTGTTGCTCACCAGCCAAGGATCGCCTATCACCCGAAACATGGGACAAGTGATGAGTACCTTCGTCAGTCCGATAGACGCGGTGGGCGGCGAAGACGGGATTGAGAAACGGGTGTTGTTAGCTACCAGTACCGCCAGCCGTGTGACAGCGACACCGGGAGAGGTGGACCTTAATGATCTCAATCCCGACGTGACGACGTTCAAATATCAGTACGTGCCGGTAGCGGTGTCGATGGAAGGCGCGTTCAGCAGTGCTTTTGCGCACCGCATGGTGCCTGATGGCGTCGAGACGAACGAGCCGATACGCAAGAGCGGCGTGAAGACGCGGCAAGTAGTGATCGGTAGCGGGAGTGTGCTGGTCAATGAACTACAGAAAGGGCAACCGCTGCCGATGGGATACGACCGTTATAGCGGCGTGCAGTTCTCCAATCGCGATTTTGTGGTCAATGCCATCTTGTGGCTGACCGACAGCGAAGGACTGATCAGCCTGCGCGAGAAGAGTGTGACCCTACGGCTGTTGAACGACCACCGCGCTCACGAACAACGCGCCAAAGTGCAAGCCATCAGTACCATCAGTCCGGTAGCCATCTTGGCGCTGATTGGAGGAATAGTGTATATTATTCGTAAACGAAAATATGAAAAGTAAAACATTTATAGTCTTTTGTCTTTTGTCTTTGCTCTTTGTTCAGGCAAAGGCACAGGAGTTATTGAACTACCCGCTGGACACCATCAACGGCGAGGAGGTCTATCGCTATCAGGTGGAGAAAAGTATCGGTCTCTACCGCATCGGCGTCAATTTTGATGTGCCGCAGAGCGAGATCATTCGTTTTAACCCGCAGCTCCGCGAGCGCGGTCTGCACTACGGTGAGACCATCTTGATTCCGACGGGACGTAAGATCGGTGAGAAGAAAGAGAAGATCGAGGTGCCTATCGAACAGCCCAAAGAGACGGATACGCTCGCCGTAGATACGCTCTTGGCAGACACGACCATAGTGGACACTATTATCCCCGACCCGCGACCGGTGATGGAGTTGGCGCTGATGTTGCCTTTTGAGAGCCATCAGACCAAGCGTAGCGGCAGTGCCGAGCGCATGATGGAGTTCTACCAAGGCGCATTGCTGGCGCTGCATGACCTGCAGAACGACAGCCTGCGCTACTTACTGCGCGTCTATGACACGGAGCGTAGTGAGCGCCGTATCGCCGAACTGTGCGATACGACCGAACTGGACAGCGTACGCGGTGTGCTGGGTCTCGTCTATCCGATACAGATAGCGCGTATGGCCGAGTGGTGCGAGTTACACCAAGTGCCCTTATTGTTACCGTTCTGCGACGACGCGACCTTAAGCGGGCGTACGAACCTGCTGCAGTTCAACTCCACGGATATCCAAGAGGCAGACAGCCTCTGCGAGTGGATCAAGTCGCAGGACCTCAACTGCGTAGCCATCGAGGTCAAGGAAGCAGATATCTCTTCGTCCATCCGCACGCTTCGCAAGCAGATGAGCAAGAATGGTATTTTCTACCGTGATTTACCGGTAGCGGACCTTTTGAAAGACTCGGTGGGTCTGGCCTTGGACACCGCCAAAGAGAACCTGATCCTCTTCCATAGTGACCGGTACCAACAGATACGTCTTCTGTTACCCCACCTGCAGAAACTGCAAGACCAAGGCTATCGGATTCGTCTCTTGAGTCAGTACTCCTGGCAGAAAGAGGGTATCACCCTTCCGCAGGTCTATACCTCTATGTTCACCGCCGAGACGGACCGCGAAGCGTATGACGCGCTTTGGCAGAAGTTCTTTGTGGGCGAGCACGTGAGTGAGGCGCCGCGATATGACTTGCTGGGCTACGACCTGATGCGGGCATTGGTCGCTTGGATCAACGGCGAGAAAGAAGCCAAAGGCCTTCAGTCCGACGTACGCTGGCAACAAATAGAAAACGGAGGATGGCAGAACGAATGCGTAAGGGTTATTGAAAAATGAAAAGTGAAAATTGAAGATTGAAAAATTACATATTATAGTCTTGGCTCTTTGCTCCTTGTTCTATATTCAAGCCAAGGCGCAACCACGCTATAGGACACCGGAGTTTTACCTCGGTTTTCACGGCGGAGTGAGTGCAAGCACGGTTATGTTCACGCCTACGGTAGCGAACATGAGTCCGATCACGAATGCCTGCGTGTTGGGCGGGAACGGTGGTCTTGTCTTCCGTTATGCAGGCCATAAATACTGCCATTTCCAGATGGAGTTGAACTACGTGCATCGCGGTTGGGCGGAGAAGAGTTCCAATGCGTACTACGCCCGCAGTTTGCATTACATCGAACTGCCTATCCTGATGCATCTCAATTTCGGAAGCAAGAAATGCCGGTGGTTCTTTAACCTCGGTCCGCAGATCGGTTATTGCGTCAAGGACGAGAGTGCCGGGGACTATGTCAACGGAGCCGGATCTGTGGAGTACCAACCGATAGACCATAAGTTCGACTGGGGACTTGCGGCCGGGACAGGTGTCTATTTCATTACTCGCAAAGCCGGCATCTACCACCTCGAAGCACGTTTTGACTTCTCCTTCGGCGGTATATACGGCACGCAACCCATCGACCATTTCTCGATGGCTAACCCCATGGACCTGAGCATCAACCTTGGATGGTTAATGCCTGTGCGTCAAAGACGCAAACTGAAAACTGAAAACTGAAAACTGATTACTTTAAAGATATGAAAACAAACTATGAAGTACGTTATGCGTCTAACCCGAGAGACGCAAAGAGTTATGACACAGCCCGTCTGCGTCAGGATTTCCTTATAGAGCGTGTGTTTGCGCCGAATGAGGTGAATATGGTCTATTCGATGTACGACCGTATGATCGTCGGCGGAGCGATGCCGGTAGGTGAGACACTGCTGCTCGAAGCCATCGACCCGCTGAAGGCGCCGTTCTTCCTCACCCGCCGCGAGATAGGTATCTTCAACGTAGGCGGTAAAGGTCGCGTGATAGCCGGAGACGAGGTGTTTGAACTCGATTATAAAGAGGCACTATACCTCGGACGAGGAGACCGCGAAGTGAAGTTCGAGAGTCTGGACGCCGACAAGCCCGCCCTCTTCTACTTCAACTCGACCACAGCACATTGCAGCTATCCGAACAAGAAAGTGACGAAAGCCGACGCGGTAGTAGCGCATATGGGTAGTCTCGAGATGAGCAACGAGCGTGATATCAACAAGATGCTCGTCAACCAGGTACTGCCGACCTGCCAATTGCAGATGGGTATGACCGAACTGGCGACCGGTAGTGTTTGGAATACGATGCCCGCGCATGTACACAGCCGTCGTATGGAGGCGTATTTCTATTTCGAAGTACCGGAAGAGCAAGCTGTTTGTCACTTCATGGGCGAGGTAGAAGAGACCCGCCATATTTGGATGAAAGGCAATCAGGCCGTGCTCTCACCGGAGTGGTCCATTCACTCTGCGGCCGCGACGCACAACTATACCTTCATTTGGGGTATGGGCGGCGAGAACCTCGACTACGGCGATCAGGACTTTAGTAAGATAACAGACCTCAAGTAATATGACGTATTTGATCATTCGTTTGGCGACTTTAGGCAACGTGGCGATGACCGTTCCGGTGGTTGCTTCGCTCAGTCGTCGCTATCCGAATGACAAGTTCATCATAGCCAGCAAGAAGAAGTTGGGGGCTATGTTCCGCTCGATGCCGAATGTCGAGTTCCGCGAGGTGGACAACCACTTAGGATGGCGGGGCGTCTGGGAGATATACAAAGCCTGGCGCGACGAGATAGATGCCGTCATTGACTTACAACGCCTGCCCCGTACCTTGGTCTTCGGCGCGCTCATGCGTCTGAACGGCAAGCAAGTGACGCGTGTACACTACGGACGTATCCGTAAGCACTTGATCACGGCACTCGGTTTAGGTCCCAAGCCACTTCCTACGGAGTTTGAACGGTATCAAGACGCTTTCCGACGTGCCGGACTCGAGACCGATAATGAGTTCACAGCCCTACCGGTCAATAAAGAGGCTGCGAAAGTAGTGCAGAAACGTTTTGGCAAGAAAGACGGCCGCTGGATAGGTCTTGCCCCCTTCGCCAAGTCACGGTCGAACATGTTACCCTACCGCGTGACGAAGGATATCATCGATATGCTGACCAAAGACGAGCAGACCCATGTCTTCCTCTTCGGTGCCGGCGAGATAGAGTGTGAGATGTTACGTCAATGGTCCAGTGTCTTTCCCCGCACCAAGAGTGTGGCCGGGAGTCTGAAACTGGAAGAAGAACTCGAACTGATGCGACAACTGGACGTTATGATCTGCATGGACAGTGCGAATCAACACCTGTCGAGTCTTGTGGGCTTGAGAGCCATCAGCATCTGGTGCGCTACGCATCCTATGATCGGTTTCCAAGGATGGAAACAACGCAGCGAGGATATCGTTCAACGACACGACCTTCGTTGCAGACCATGCAGCTGTCACGGCACAAACCACTGCCGATACGGTAACTTCGCCTGCCGGCAGATAGAAGCAGAAACAATAGTACAACAGATATGAGTAAAATTATTTCTTTAGCAAACCAAAAAGGAGGTGTCGGTAAGACGACCACCTCTATCAACTTAGCCGCCGCTTTGGCCAAAGAGGGCAAGCGTGTTCTGCTTATCGATGCCGACCCGCAGGCGAACACCTCGTCGGGCTTGGGCGTTGAGATACGCGAGTTGGACAACACCATCTACGAGTGCTTGGTCAACGGCGTAGACCCGCACACAGCGATCGTGCAGACGGAGACGAAGAACCTCAGTCTTATCCCGAGTCATATCGACCTCGTGGGTGCCGAGATAGAGATGTTGAACATGGAGCATCGCGAGCAGCTCTTGAAGAACGTGCTGGCACAGGTACGCGACGACTATGACTACGTCCTCATCGACTGCAGTCCGTCCCTGGGACTGATCACCGTCAACGCCCTCACAGCCAGCGACAGCGTCATCATCCCCGTGCAGTGCGAGTTCTTTGCGCTCGAGGGTATCGCTAAGTTGCTGAACACGATTAAGATCATCAAATCCAAACTCAACCCGGGTCTGAAGATCGAAGGCTTCCTGCTGACGATGTTTGACAACCGTCTGCGCCTGAGCAATCAGGTCTATGAGGAAGTGAAGCGTCATTTCGGTGACCTGGTCTTCAACACCGTTATTGCGCGAAACGTACGCTTAAGTGAGGCACCTTCGCATGGTGTTTCGGTACTCGAGTACGACCCGCATTCGAAGGGCGCACAGAACTACAAAGCTTTGGCTAAAGAACTTATTAAACGACAGAACGTATGAAGAAACAAACAGGACTCGGGCGTGGATTAGACGCCCTGATAGATACCTCGCATGTGGACACCAACGGCGGCAGTTCGATCTCGGAGATTGAACTCAGCGCTATTGTCGCCAACCCTGATCAGCCGCGCCGTACCTTTGATGAGGAAGCGCTGCAAGAGTTAGCGGATTCCATTCGTGAGCACGGTGTGATTTCGCCTATCACCCTCCGCGACAATGGAGACGGAACCTATATGATCATTGCCGGTGAGCGTCGTTTCAGAGCCAGCAAACTGGCGGGTTTGGAGCGTATCCCGGCCTATATCCGCACCGCCAAGGACGAGCAGGTTATGGAGTGGGCTCTTATCGAGAATATCCAGCGCGAAGACCTGGATGCTATCGAGATCGCCCTCGCTTACCAGCGTCTGATGGACGACTATAACCTCACGCAAGAGCGTATGGCGGAGCGCGTAGGTAAGAAACGTGCGACGGTCGCTAACTACCTGCGTCTGCTCAAACTGCCGGCAGAGATCCAAGTGGGTATCAAAGAGCATAAGATTGACATGGGACACGCCCGTGCTATCCTCGCTACGCCTTCGGCAGAACGACAACTGGCTCTCTACCAGCGTATCCTGCGCGAAGGACTCTCCGTGCGCAAAGTGGAGCAGTTGGCACAGGAGGATAAAGGTGAGAAGGCCAAGGCTAAGGACAAGACCCCGAACCCCTACTCCACGCTGGAGAAAGAGTTGAGTAAGGCGCTGGACACCAAAGTGAAGATACAGAATGGCAAACTCGTAATTGCTTTTGCCGACGAAGAAGAACTGATACGTATTGCGAACAAGTTAGGTTGAGACGTCTCCTCTACATATTGCTTCTGTTCGTGCCGCTGAGCCTTCATGCGCACGATACGATCTACCACCGCGTGGACACGACGAGTTCGGATGAGGACCTCAAGTATATGGTCGACCTCACCAAGAAACCCGACGCGATCAAAGCGGTATGGTTAGGAGCTATCGTGCCCGGTGCGGGACAAATCTACAACAAGTCCTATTGGAAACTGCCGATCGTCTATGGCGCCTTCATGGGCTGCGGATATGCCATCACATGGACGCATGGCAGGTACAGCAACTACAAGACAGCCTATCTGGACCTCTATACGGACATTCAGAACGGAACGGTGGTCGAGGACCCGGTGAAGACCTACATAGCAGTCTTGCCGGACGGATATTCCCTCTCGCAAGTGGGCGGAGCGAGCACTTGGCTGAACACGCTCAAGAACCGGCAGAGTATCATGCGGCGGTACCGCGACTATTCGATACTCGCTACCGTCATCGTCTATGCCCTCTCGCTCATCGATGCCTACGTCGATGCCCAGCTCTTCGACTACGACATCTCGCCCGACCTGACGCTCAACGTAGAACCGCAGATTTATTATGATATCCAGCACCAACGTAGTGCTGAACTAAAAGTAGCTATACAATTTTGAAAAAGATCTTTTTTAGCATAGTATGTTGCTTTGCGCTCTTGGCGCAAGCACAGGACGTACAAATGCCGGACAGCATGTCGCGCATGGATAGCCTTGAGATCATCCAGCAGATAGACAGTTTGGCCTCGATGGACAGTGTAGAACTCGCTATCGACACGATCGTGCCGGTACCGCCGTATTACACACTATGGTCGAATGACACGGCCCTCACGGACATCGAGTTACGCGCCTTAGAGTGGTCACTCCGATGGCTCGATACCACCGACTGCGTCGCCACACATGACACCACTACCCTGCCCGACTCGGTCTATAAAGCCCGCCTGCAGGCCCTGCCGTGCGTCATCGAACTGCCCTATAACGAGCGCGTGCGCGCGTTCATATTAAGGTACGTCAAGCGGAGCCCCAAACAGGTGGCACGACTGATGCGCATGAGCGAATATTATTTCCCACTCTTCGAGGAGGTGCTCGGACGGTATCAACTGCCTTACGAACTGGAGTGCTTGCCAATCATCGAGTCCGCCCTCAACCCCGTAGCTCGTTCACACGTCGGCGCGGCCGGCTTGTGGCAGTTTATGCCGGCGACAGCCAAACTCTTCGGACTCGAAGTCAACTCGCTGGTGGATGAACGCATGGATCTGCTGAAGGCTACCGAAGCGGCGTGTCGGTTCCTCAGTAGCATGTACGCCGTGTATCACGATTGGAATCTCGTTATTGCCGCTTATAACTGCGGCGCAGGTAATGTCAACAAAGCTATTCGTCGGGCCGGTGGCAAGCGTGATTTCTGGTCCATATATCCCTACTTGCCTCGCGAGACACGTAACTACGTGCCGATCTTCATCGCCGCTAACTACGCAATGAATTACGGTCAGGAGCACGGCATCTGCAAAGCGCCGGTGGAAGACAAAGCACTGCTGACGGACACGATTCGCACTACACGTCGCTTGCACCTGCAGCAGGTGAGCGAAAACCTCGGTATACCGATGGACGAACTGCGACGTCTTAACCCGCAGTACTCGCGCGATATTCTCCCCGGAGGCTCGGCCTATACGCTCTGCCTGCCGGCAGAGAAAGTAGGTGCATTCATTGACCAAGAGGACAGTATTTTGGCTTACAAAGCTGACAGCCTCATCAACAACCGCCGCGCAGAGATAGACCTCGCCAAAGTGACGTCCATCAGCGGCGCTTACCGCGTCAATGGGGTGACCTACTATACGATCAAACGAGGCGACACACTCGGCGGAATTGCTAAGAAGTTCCACTGTACAGTCAAGCAACTCAAGGCTTGGAACGGACTGAAGAACGACAATATCCGTGAAGGTAAGAAACTGAAAATCTGTAAGTAATGGCAGAGAACGAAAAGATATATTATTCGCTTCGCGAGACAGTAGCCGAAACCGGTGTACCGGCTTCTACTTTGCGGTATTGGGAGAAGGAGTTTGAGGAACTCAACCCGCGCAAAGACGGGCACGGCAACCGCTACTACACCCGCGAAGATCAGGAGGTGATAAAGCGGATCAAGTATATCCGCGACGAACTCAAAATCACGCGCATCGAGGCGATCCGAAAGGAGCTACGCCTCAACGAGAAACACTCCGACCAGCGGCAGGCGGCACTCGATATCCTCCTGCGCGTGAAGAATGAACTATGTGAAATCCGCAAAATGATTAAATAATGAAGATAGACTGGAAAAAAATAGCCCCCTACCTCGTGGCACTGGTAGTGTTTGTCGGCTTTGCCGTGTTGTATTGTAGCCCCATGCTGGACGGGAAGGTGCTGCAAGCAGGCGATGTGAATAACTGGAAAGGTGCGGCACAAGAGGCACGTACGTATTACGAACAAACAGGTGAGACGACCTGGTGGACCAACTCCATGTTTTCCGGAATGCCTACGTACCAGATAACAGGTACGCTCCCTTCAGCTCATATTCGCGCTAAAATAGATTCTATTGTTCACTTGGGATATACTGGAGATATTGCCTGTGTTGGTCTTATCTTCGCCTATTTCTGCGGATTCTTTCTGATGCTTATCTGCTTCGGAGTGAATCCCTGGCTGAGTATAGTGGGCGGATTAGCATTAGGTTTAAGCAGTTACTTTATGTTAATCCTGCCTGCCGGACACATGACAAAAGCAACTGCTATAGGATTCTTGGCTCCTATCATTGGTGGTTTCTATGCTACCATGCGTCGTAAATATTGGTTAGGTATCCCGCTGATTCTCATATACGGATTTTTAGGCCTCACCGCCCACCCGCAGATGAGTTATTATATCGCTCTGCTTATTGGTGTGCTGGCCTGCGCAGAACTATATCAGCATCTTCACGATAAGCAATATAAACAACTGGGTATATCTGTTGGCTTGTTAGTCATCACTCTCTTGCTCGTGCTGGGTACCAAATGGAGTTGGATGGAGATGAATAACTCCTACCTCAAGCAGACCATGCGAGGCGGACATAGTGAACTCACCAAGCAGGCACAGGACAAGCCTGCTGAAGGTCTGGACCTCAAGTATGCTACCGACTGGAGTTATGGCAAAGGAGAGACACTCACTCTCCTTATTCCTAACTGGGAAGGCGGTGCAAGCGGATATGACTTAGGCAAAGACTCGGAGTTGAGCAAAGCTATGCGCAAGCAAGGAGTCCCCAAACGCGACGCCGAGCAGTTCTGCTCCCATGCGCCCACTTATCGCGGCGAGAAGATGTTTACCAGCGGAGCAGTTTATGTAGGAGCAGTTGTTTGCTTCCTGTTTGTTTTGGGACTACTGATCGTTCCGGGACCGTACAAATGGGCGCTGCTCTTCGCTACACTCATGTCCATCTTCTTGGCTTGGGGGCGTAACTTGATGGGACTCACAGAGTTCTTCTTCAACTACTTCCCGATGTACAATAAGTTCCGTGCTGTCGAGTCGATTCTTGTGGTTGCAGAAGTCACGATGCCTTTGCTCGGTTTTATGGGCTTACAACGTATCGTCAACGGAGAAATAGAGTGGAAGAAACTACGCACGAACCTCTTCATAGCCGGCGGAGTAACAGCAGGTATCTGTCTGCTTGCAGCACTCTTTGCCGGTTCTATCGACATGACGAGCTCTTATGACGCACAATGGAAAGGTCAAGTACCCAACTGGCTCTATAATGCCATCTTAGACCAACGCGTAGCGATGGCAAAAGCGGACGCTTGGCGCTCGCTGCTCTTCGTAGCCTTAGGCTTCGCCCTTACATATTGGTACGCTTGGAAAAACACCAATCACCAATCACAAATCACCAATACAATATTATATGCGGGCCTGACAGCATTAATATTGATCGATATGGTGCCTATTGACAAGCGTTTCTTTAATAATGACAACTTCGTCAAAGCAAAAGACAGCGAGGCGTACTTCCGTATCCAACCTTGGGAGGAAGAGATACTCCAAGACAAGAGTCTGGACTACCGCGTGCTGAATCTCAACACCAATACGTTTAATGACGCGCGTACCAGCTACCGTCTCAAATCCATTGGAGGTTATAGTGCCGTAAAATTACGCCGCTACCAAGACCTCATTGACGAGCACATCTCGAAGATGAATTGGAGTGTACTGAATATGCTCAACACCAAGTATATTGTTACGCGCCAAGGAGTCTATCCGAACCCCGAGGCGATGGGAAATGCGTGGTTTGTGAACGAGGTACAGTTCGTACCGACGCCTGACGATGAGAGTGCAGCGCTCAATACGCTTGATCTCCATACAACAACGGTTGCTGACGAGAAATTCCGCGATGTGCTGACTTGCTCGTCGCGCCCCGCAGAAGGTGATGAGATCACACTCACGGACTACCAGCCGAACCAACTCACCTACTCCACCAACACAGCCAATGACCGCATAGCGGTCTTCTCCGAGATTTACTATCCCGAAGGCTGGCATCTGTATGTAGATGGTGAAGAAAAACCGATTGGTCGTGCGAACTACGTCCTCCGTGCTGCAGTGATCCCTGCCGGCGAACATACGATCACGATGGAGTTTGTACCTCAGGCACTGACATTAGATAAATGGAGTTACGCTTTCGCGATACTACTCTTGCTACTGGCACTCGGCGGACTCCTCTTCCCGTTCTGGAAGCGCTACTTACCGGCTAAGGCCCAATAAACCGCGCGTCACATTTCGGCGGAACAATACCAGTTTCCATCCTTTGTCGGGGTGGAAACTTATTGTATAGAGGCATAATAATGCGATCGTGCCGCACCATTTGATCCCTTCCGAGAATAAACGTTTCGCGTATTTGCCCTTTCCGATGGCAAGGGTACGTTGACGCTCGCTGATGCCTATTTGGGTGGTCAAGCGATTGAAATAGTCAGGTTCTAATTTGGTTTGCGGAATGATATGATGCAGTACGGGCGTCGGTAGATAGATCACCTGCATCTTAAGCGCATGCATCTTATCGAAGATATCTTTCTCCTCCGAACCCATCAGACTTCCGCCCTTACGACCCAACTCGGTATTGAACAAGCCCACCTTTTCAAACACTTCCTTCCGATAAGCCGCATTTCCTCCTCCAGGATATCGTCCACTCGGATACTCACGCACCTTATCGCCATAGTTCATCCAAGCTGTCAACAATGCCTTCGTATAAGGAGTCATCCACGCCGGTTCTGCAGTCTCATAGAGCGGTTCGATCGGTCCTCCGCAAGCCATCGTTTCCGGGTGCGCCGCGAACCACTCAGCGTACGTACGCAGGTAGTCGGTATTCACCAAGGCATCGTCGTCAATATATGCAATGATATCGCCTTTCGCCTCCTTGATGCCTTTATTGCGCGCCGCCGAAAGTCCTTGTTCGGGTTCTACCACATAGCGGAAGTTCACATCTTTGTGCTTCGCTGCAAAAGCCTCGCATATCTCGCGCGTATTGTCCGTACAATTATTATCCACCAGCACGATTTCATACGCACTCTTTGCAAAATCATTTTTGGCTACACTCTCTAGCAGACCTCCTATATACTTCGCCCGATTATATGTACAAATAATTACAGTTAGCATTCTCGTCTTTCTCCTATCATCCAACAAAGATATTTATTTTTGAATACAAAACTCATGGGTACACAGACCACTAATACACCTATCCAACACCATACCAATTCCACATATGGATTAATGGGAGATTTGTCAAACCAATAAAAGAAGAAGGATTCATACACTAAAGCATGGACGCATAAAAATGTAATAGAGTTTCTTCCTATCCACGGGAGTACATGTAATCGCGGAAAGTATTGTCCTATAAAAACGACAGCCGGACATGCAAACATACAATTCATCAACCATAACGGATGAATACCTACAACGGTTGTATTAAAACTAAAATCAATAATATGCCACCCAAATATACTCATCCAAATATACGCTCCTACCATCATACCAACGCAAACGATACCAATATTTTTATTATATTGGATCTCCCGCAACAAAGCTCCTAAACCATAAAAAACTATGCCTAATGCCACATTGGAAATAGTCCTTGGACGAATGGAATAATGATTTCCTAATATTGCAACGATCACACACAACACCATTAGAATTAATTGTATCCATTTATTGCCACGTGTACATTGAAAAACCATACGCACAATGAATAATGACAGCAAAAACCAAAGCGGACCATTCCCCTCTACTCGTCCAATGGCAAAGATTTGCCTTATCGGCCACCACCAATATTTCCATTCTTCAATAGATAGCCCCAATTGTTTTGATCCTATCCAGATATAACCTATGATAGTAAAAATGCAAAATGGGACTAATAAACGCCTTGCGCTACTTATTGCCACATCTTTTATAGATTTATCCGGTTTATAAAAAATCCCTGATTTATAAAAGAAATATGGCATATAGAAATACAACAACTTATATGGTAACGTATGAAATAGCTCATCCTCTAATGAACATAAGACACACATATGGTGATGCATCATAAATAAAATCATCACCGCTGACAAAATATCATAATGAACGATTCGTTGTGTCACTTCTTTTGATTTATAAGAACATCATAAAACGTACCCTTCTTATTGATATCTATTCCGTATTCATCAAATTTGTATGTTAGCTTGTGTATGAATGAGAATTGGCAAATTTCAGCCTGTATTTTGGCATCAAATCGGTCATTTAAACATATTCGTAATTTTTCACAATCAGCATAATAATATAGCGGCATTTCTTTCCACATCTGTTTATTCGTTTCGCTACTATTAACTGCCATTGATATCGCCAAATGAATAACACTATATGATATTAACTTATTCTCATGCTTCCAATATTCCTTGATTATAGCTAGCGTATCTTCAATAATGGGATGATGCGCACATGAAGCCATGAAACCTGTTGCGCAACATACATTACCTATTAAACTTGGCGTTTGAAAGATAAACAAAGGACTTTCTATAACATAGTGAGGAAGTTCATTCGTCAATAAAATAGTACTATCTATCCATACGCCGCCATATTTACTTAAAAGAAGAAGACGTACTATATCGGATAAATGCGTACGAGTCATTTTACCCTGTTTGTACTTTTGTAGAATATAGTCTGGAATATCAACATATTGTGCCATATTCTCCTCTGTTATTAAAACGACTTCACTTTTCGCATTATACCTTTGCATGCTCTCAAAGCAACGTTGCACAAGCAATGGAGCATTCTCTATTCCTTGAAACCAACAAACCCAAATATATCGGAAAGAACTGATTGGTTGTAATGATTCATAATGTCTGTTTTTATCACACGCATGCTGATAACGCAGCATATACTCATATGCTCCCTCTCTCGAACATACGGATACAACTTCTGCACTTGGTCTTAAATAGAGGTGCTTGAACTTATACAGCATTGGTAATATACCCACCTTCTTTATTTGTTTTAAAATACCCATACTCACTAAAAGTATTAAACAATTATCATTCTATATAATATTCGTTTAGCGACATTATAGGATAGACTGAATAAGGGATTTATAGATATTTTCTATATGAACGATCGTTCGTGCGAATGATTCGCGTCTTATAATCTTTTTCATTCCAATCTTTAATAGGAGTCATATAGGAATCCGAATACATTGCACGCAACCATCCATCTGCATTTTTCGGAACAAACACATCAACTCCTAAAAAGTCCATTAACTCAAACTCGCATTGAGGGACATAACATCGCACACATGGAAAACCATCTGTGGCATTCGCCTCCTTCCATTCCTTTGTTTCATGAGGACGTTGGCTGATGCTATAAAAATCTTGCCCCTCTTTAAAATAAAAAAATATATCCAAATGCAATTTTTTATACAAATAAGTTTGCTCTATAACAGTGTCGCTTCCCGCCAAAATATTTTGCTTGTACAGAACAAAACCAGCTTGACTCATCCATCTATTTATATCATCAGGAGAAGTAGTCGCAACAACTCCTAAGTCAACATCAGGATCATAGGAAATAAAGCCATGTTCCCTATATGCTCCTAACAACGTACCAAAAGTTAGAAATGCACACACCTCGTGCTCTTGCAAAACATTTTCAGCAGCATGAAGCATTTCTAATCCATTGCGTCGCATTCGCTTGGCTTGAACAAAGAACTTCAACCGATTAATAAAATCTACACTTTGTTTATAAAGACCGACTTTTAATAGCATCTTTACTATAAAATCACGCATAATGCACTCCTATTTTAAATTTTCATAACATTCTCTAAGCATAGTTGACGAAATGCCATCTGTTCTTGGCATTGTTATCACCTTTTTGCCATGCTCTTCACACCACTTAATTGCTCTTTGAAAGCCAGCATGATTTTGATCTGGTCCCTTAACAAACACATCGAAGTCTATTTTCTTAATATCCTCATCCACATCACTATATGTAATTACTTCATCCACATACCGTATTGAACGAACCATATATATTCGCTCATCAGTGGTATTAACCATTTCGCAATCAGGTTTATATTTTTTGATTGTTTCTTCATTTTGAACAGCAACTATGACATGAGAATCTTCTTGCAATTCTTTAATATGTTGAAACAATAGTATATGACCAATATGCAACAAGTCAAATACTCCAAATGTTAATAATTTTGTCATCTATCTCCCTTATTTAGTTTCTTTCTAAAAATTTGCTCTGGCAAAAGTGGCAAAGTTGGCAAAACTTTTGCCATTTATGCCATGTCATTTTTCTATGTTCGTTGCGTCGGATGGCTCCGATATCTATAGTATTATATACTATGTATATAATACAGGAACTTTAAAACCTTAGGTATTCCTTAGATATTCTTCCTTAATCATTCATTAACCATTACCAGACCCATCACTTACTTTCTTTCTGCCAAAAGGCTATCTGCGAGTTCTCGAATCGCGCCTTGGCCACCGGGGGTTTTCAAGACATGGATACCGGGGAGAGCGAGCACTTCCGGACGGGCGTTGGGGGGACAACAAGGATAGCCTACTGCCTTCAGCAGATCGATATCAAGGATATCGTCGCCGACAAAGCAGACGTCCCTGAGCGATATCTCCATCTCATCGCAGATTGCCTGCGCAGCCTCCAACTTGGTCAGGCTATCCGGATTGACCTTACTGCCTACGCCCATATAGAGATACTGCAATTTCAGTTTCTCCGCCCGCGCTTTCACGATGCCGTTATTCTCCGAGGTCAAGATACCGCACGGAATACCAGCCTGTTGGAGCATCACCAGGCCTAAACCGTCGTACACGCAGAATCGCTTCATCGCGTCGCCTTCCGCCGAGTAGTACAACCCGCCGTCCGTCAGGCAACCGTCTACATCTGTCAAAAATAACTTTATCTCTTTCATACTTTATCAATGATAAAAACGCGTTCCTGGCAGGCACGAGAACGAGTCAATAATACCGACTACCTTCGTCTCATCCAACACTACCAGCGTGTGGATCGAATAGTGATTCATCGTCTCGCCGGCCTCCACGATCTTTGCGTTCTTGTTTATCGTCTTGGGGTTCTTACTCATGATCGTCTCTACCGGTGTAGCAAAGAACGCAGGACCTAATTTCTGCATCGCGCGACGGATGTCGCCGTCTGTGATAACACCCACCAATGCGCTGTCTTTCAGCACGATACCTACACCGAGTTTGCCATTTGTAACAATCTCTATCGCCTCTCCCATCGGTGTCTCGGGTTTCAAGAGCGGCAGGTTCTCCGTGAACATCACATCTTCTACTTTTGCCAGCAGTTTGCGTCCCAGATCTCCTCCCGGGTGTAAGCGTGCGAAGTCTGTCGGTTGGAAATGTTTGGCCTCAATCAGTGCGCAAGCGAGTGCGTCGCCAAGTGCCAAAGTAGCGGTCGTCGAAGACGTCGGCACGAGGTTCAAGGGATCAGCCTCACGCTCCACGGCTACGTTTAGATGAACGACCGAATAGCGCGCCAGCAGACTCTCCGGGTTACCCGAGATACCTATAATAGGTATCTGCTTGGCCTGAATAAGTGGCAAGAACCGCAATAACTCTTCGGTAGCTCCCGAATAAGAAATCGCCAGTACGAGGTCTTTCTCGCATAACATACCGAGGTCTCCATGATAGGCGTCCAGCGGGTTCAAGAAGAATGCCGGCGTACCTGTTGAAGCGAATGTTGCAGCGATCTTAGAACCGATATGTCCGCTTTTGCCGACACCCGTCACGACGATTTTTCCTTGGCAGTCCCGAATCAGTTCCACGGCCCGCAGGAAGTCTTCGTCCAGCCGTCCGACCAGCGCCTCTATCGCCTTCGCTTCGCATTCAAGGCACTCTTTCGCTTTGGTAAGAATATCCATCTTTTTCATCTTTCAGTTTTCACCTTTCACCTTAATAAACGCACGCGTCATATTCGCCCATGCGTACTTGGTTTTCTCTTTTTGCAGGTATTTTGTGAACGCCGCCTGTCTATTGTTGGTAAAATAGTCCAGCAAGTCCTCGGAGATAGCCTCAGCTGTCGGGGCACATGCATAGCCCATCTTACCGTTATGAACGATCTCGCCCAAGCCGCCGACGTTGGTAACAAGCATAGGTTTCTCAAAATGGAACGCTACCTGCGTCACGCCGCTCTGAGTAGCGGTTTTGTAGGGTTGAACGATCAAGTCTGCCGCACCGAAATACTTTCTTAGGTCACCGTCCGGAATAAACTCATTTCGCACGATCACTCTGTCTTTCAGGCTATTAGCCTCTATCTGCGTACGGTATTTTTCTTCATTCTCATAGAACTCTCCGGCGATGATTAACTGCAAGTTCGGCAGTTGTTCTTTCACTTTTCCGAAAGCGTCTAAAAGCAGATCTAGACCCTTATAGGCCCGCACGAGTCCAAAGAAAAGCATATAGTCTTTCTTGGCGTCCAAACCCAGCGCTGCACACGCCTCTTTCTTGCTCATCTGCTCGCCATAATGGTCATAAATCGGATGGGGCGAGAAGGTCTTTGGCTTCTTTAAACTTTCAACATTAAACTTTAAACTTTCAACTTTATCGATATCACCCACTACACTTTCTGAAAGCGCCACAAAGCCGTCCTGACTCTTTACAAAGTACGGAGCAAAAAGCTTGTCCAGTATATTCGGTTCGTGCGGTATCATATTGTGAACCAGCGCGATACAGCGAGTCTTACCGTTCTTCTTCGCCATGCGCGAAATCAGTCCGTACGCCGGCGCAAAGAATGACATCCAGTAGCAGCAGATCAGCATATCCGGCGCAGCTTTTCGAATCGCTCTGCCTACCCGCAGCCAGTTAAACGGATTGCAGGAGTTCAGTTCGCGGCGAATGACCAGCCCTTCCGGTGCCGGTTCGCTCGTATATTGCGTCTTGCCGGGGAAGAGGAAAGACGGATACTGCAAGGTAAACGTCCACATCTCCACTTCGTGACCTTCGGTCATAAACTGCTTTGCCAGACGCTCATTGAACGTTGCCAACCCGCCTCTGTACGGCCATGATGTGCCTAAAATAATAACTTTCATCCTTTCACTTTTCGCCTTTCCCCAAGTCCTCTTTGTACGTTATTTTCTTATTGGCTTCGTCGCCCGCTACAATAACGATCGGCACTCTCGGCGCATATTTGCGAACGATACCTGCATCGTCGGTTGCTATCACCTCATCCTCCGCCATCGCCTTTACATACGCATCAAAAACGACCTCGTATTTAAATGCTTGCGGCGTCTGTGCGCGCATATATTCGCTTCGCGAAGGCACACTATTCACTTTCACCTTTAACCTTTCACCTTTCACCTTATAGAGCGTGTCCGTCACCGGCACTGCCACCGTCACCGCATCATTCCTCTCCAAGGCCTCAGCGATATCGGCGAGTATCCGCTGACTCACAAACGGCCGCGCGGCGTCATGGAACCAAAGGCTGACATCTGAGGGCTGGTCACTGAAAGCTAAGATCGCATGCCAGGAGGACTCCCATCGTTCATCTCCGCCGGGGATGATCTGCGACACCTTCCGCCAGGTGTTCTGCTCACACAGACGCTTTGCGTCTTCCATGAAATCCGGGTGCATGACGATCGCTATCTCGTCGATAGCAGGTGCTGCCTCAAAAGCGTCCACCGAGTGCTCCAAGATCGAGCGCCCGTCTTCCAAGGGCAGTAACTGCTTCGGCATCTTACCGCCTACCCGGCTACCTGTTCCACCGGCTAATATGATGGCTATGTGTTTCATTCGTGTTACCTCTGTAATAACTCCGAGCCGATTGCGTGTCGAATGCGTGTCGTTGCCGTGATTTGGACTAGTTATGTTTATCTTAGAACGCGTTCCATCCCTGTGCCTTCAATGCTAATTCTTCGCCGTTTCTACCGATGAGGTTACAGCCGTACTCGGGTTTGGTGATATGACCGATGATATAGAGGTCCTCGATAGGTATCAGTTTCTCGTAGTCGTCCAGCGAGCAGGTGAAGAGCAGTTCATAGTCCTCACCGCCGTTGAGCGCGCAGGTGACGATATTGAGGTTCATCTCGTCCGCCAGCGATGCTGCTTCGAAATCTATCGGTAACTTATCCTCGTAGATGCAGCACCCTACGCCGGACTGCGAGCATATATGCATCAACTCCGACGACAAACCGTCACTCACGTCCATCATGGCTGTCGGCTTGACGCCGGCCTTACGCAAAGCCTCTAAGATATCGCGTCTTGCCTCAGGTTTAAGCTGTCTCTCCAGCAAGTATTCCTTACCTTCAAAAGCCAATTGTGCCTTATCATCTCCTTGCGCTACAAGTCGCTCTCTCTCAAGTAGTTGCAGACCCATATACGCTGTACCGAGGTTTCCGGAAACACAGATGAGATCGTTCAATTTTGCGCCGTTTCGATAGACGATATCTTTTGCATTCGCTACGCCCAGACAGGTGATAGAAATGGTCAATCCCGTCATCGACGCACAGGTATCGCCGCCTACGATATCCACGTTGTACCGCTCGCACGCCAGACGGATACCGCTGTACAGCGCTTCGATGTCTTCTACCGAGAAGCGCTTGCTGATACCCAAACTGACTGTTATCTGCGTCGGGGTGCCGTTCATTGCATAGATATCCGAGAAATTGACCACTGCAGCCTTATACCCCAGATGTTTCAAGGGCACGTACTCCAGGTTAAAATGAATCCCCTCCAACAACATATCCGTCGTCATCAGCACCTTCTTGCTGCCAAAATCCATCACGGCGCAGTCGTCGCCCACACCTTTCTTCGTACTCGCTTGAACGGGCTTCATGTCCTTGGTCAGATGCTTGATCAGACCGAACTCACCCATCGTTGAAATTTCTGTTTTTGCCATAATATGCCTAATTTAGCGTGCAAAGATAGTATAAAAAGTCGAAAGTAGAAAGAGGAAAGGATAAAATTTTCGAAAAAACACTCTTTTTCTTTAAAAAACACGCGCGCTCTTGCGTATGTAAAATAATTTTTGTACTTTTGCGGGCTTTTTATGTGTTATGATAGAATATATTAAAGGAATATTGACGGATTTGAACCCGACGCAGGCGGTGGTAGAAGCAGCCGGTGTGGGGTACTCGATCGCTATTACGCTGCCCGGCTATTCGGCTTTGGTAGGTAGCGAAAACAAAGAAGTGAAGTTGTTTATCACGGAGGTCATTCGTGAGGACGCCCATGAGTTATACGGCTTTGCCGTACGTGCCGAGCGCCAGCTCTTCGAACTGCTGATGACCGTCAGCGGTGTCGGCGCGGCAACTGCACGTATGATCATGTCGGCTTTCTCGGCTGAAGAACTGCGTATGCTGATTGCTACCGGTAACACCAAAGCGATGGCGAAAGTCAAGGGCCTTGGCTCCAAGACCGCACAGCGTATCATCGTCGATCTGAAGGACAAAGCCCTTAAGATTGACCTTGGCGGTGACCCGACCGAACTGCCGCTGGGTGACTTCGAACCCGAAGACAACAGCGTGAAGGCCGAAGCTGTCAGTGCACTCACTATGCTCGGCTTCCCCTCTGCCGCAAGTGCCAAAGCCGTTGATAAGATCCTCAAGTCCGATCCGACTCTCAAAGTAGAGGCTGTGATTAGAGAAGCATTAAAAATGCTTTAATAAGGTGAAAGTTGAAAGGTGAAAGTTAAAAGATGAAAGATAGAAGAATACATAGAAGTTGGTTGTTAGGATGGATAGTCCTTTCAATTTTCATTTTTCATTTTTCACCTACTCCGACGTATGCCCAGAAGACGCTTAAGCAGCTTGTGGCAGAAGAGAGAGCACGTAAGGCGGCAGAGAAAGAGGCGAAGGAAGGAAAGAAGCCTACCCCGAGCGCCACTACCCCGGCTGCGAACAGTAAAGACTCTACACTCGAGTCCGCTGCCAATTATGTCACCGAGACCGACAGCGCCATCTGGGCGCCAACGAAGGTGCGCCAACTTGGTACGCAGAACTACGGCGAGTTGACGCAGCCTACCTCTTCGCTCGATCTTCAAGACCCTGCGAACATCACCACGACCGTCGAGTACCAACCCGAGACGGGTACCTATATCATACGCACGCGCATGGGCGACACGGACATCACTACGCCGTATATGCTCACCCAAGACGAGTACAACCAGTACGCTGAGCGCCAACTGATGCACCGGTACTGGCAGCAGAAGATCGGCGAGGTGGAGCATAACAACGAGAAGAAGTTCGACATCACCGATATGAAGTTCAACATCGGTCCGGCAGACAAGGTCTTTGGTCCCGGCGGTGTGCAACTCAAGATGCAAGGATCGGCGGAGTTGCTCTTTGGTTTCAAGCACCAGTATATCGACAACCCATCGCTTACTGCACGCGCGCGCAACAACAATATCTTCGATTTCGACGAGAAGATACAGGCCTCTATCCAAGGTAAAGTGGGTACTAAGTTGAACTTCAACCTCTCCTACAACACCGAGGCATCGTTCTCCTTCGACCAGCAGAACCTCAAGCTGAACTACAAAGGCGAAGAAGACGATATCATTCAGTCCATTGAGGCGGGCAACGTGACGATGGATCTGCCCTCTTCGCTCATCCGAGGCAGCAAGGCGCTCTTCGGTATCAAGACCAACCTCAAGTTCGGTAAGTTCCGTATCCAGGCCCTGATCTCGCAGCAGAACAGTGAGGCGCAGACGGTGAGCAGTAAGGGCGGTGCCCAGATGACGAAGTTCGATATCGCCTGCGACACCTACGACGAGAACCGCCACTTCTTCCTTAGCCATTTCTTCCGCGATAACTACGAGAAAGCAATGGAGACCGCGCCCTACGTATCCTCCGGCTTCACGATCAACAAGGTCGAGGTTTGGATCACCAACAAGCGCGGCACGTACGACCAGGCACGTAACATCGTCGCCTTCACCGACCTCGGTGAGAGCAACGACCACCAGCAGAAAGATGTATGGGGCGGTGTCAAAGGAGCGGCGCCGGATAACAACACCAACAGCCTCTACAACGCTGTGCGAGCCACACCTTTCCGCGAACTGGATAACACGACCGTCGCTCTCGCTTCTCTCGACATGGAAGGCGGAGTGGACTTCGAGAAGATAGAGTCCGCTCGTCTGCTCTCCAGCAGCGATTATACGCTTAACACATCCCTCGGATATATCTCCCTCAAGGCGGCATTGAACCAGGACGAAGTGCTCGCCGTCGCGTACGAATATACCTACAACGGCCGCGTCTATCAGGTCGGTGAGTTCTCTACGGACGCTAGCGAAGAACTCAAGACCCCGAATGCGCTGGCCCTTAAGATGTTGAAGTCCAGCGCGAATGCACCGGCTCGTAAGAACCGCGGTACATGGGACCTGATGATGAAGAACATCTACTCCCTCGGTGCCACCTCTATTCAGTCGGATAAGTTCGAGCTCTACGTCACCTACCGGAATGACTCGGTGGGTACGGACGTGCAGTACCTCAACGAAGGCCCGATCAGCGGTAAGCAGCTCTTGCGTGTCATGAACCTCGACCGCCTCGATCAGAAGCACAACGCCAGCCCCGATGGACGATTTGACTTCCTCGAAGGCTTGACCGTCTATGCGTCCTCCGGTAAGATCATCTTCCCGGTCCTCGAGCCGTTCGGTTCGCACCTCGCTTCGGTACTCGATAACAAAGCCCTCGCGGACAAGTACTGCTACCAGATCCTCTATGACTCGACACTCGTCATCGCGCAGGAGATGACGGAGAAGAACAAGTTCCACCTCACCGGTAAGTACAAAGGCACGAACGGTAGCGAGATACGTCTCGGTGCGATGAACGTGCCGCGCGGTTCGGTCACCGTCACTGCCGGAGGTGCTACCCTCATCGAGAACGTCGACTATACGGTGGACTACACGATGGGTACCGTCACTATCCTCAACACCGCTATCCTCGAGTCCGGCACGAATGTCGATGTCAAGCTCGAGAATCAATCGACCTTCTCCATGCAGCGCAAGTCCCTCTTTGGCGCACACCTCGAGTATGAGTTCAACAAAGACCTCGTCATCGGCGGTACCATCATGCACTTGCGCGAGCGACCGCTCACGACCAAAGTGAATACCGGTTCGGAGCCTCTCGCGAACACCATCTGGGGTGTCAACGGTAGTTGGAAGACCGAGATGCAGTGGCTCACCAATGCCATCGATAAGATACCTTGGATCACCGCCACCGCACCTTCTACCTTCTCCATCAACGCGGAGTTTGCGCACTTGATACCCGGTCACACCCGGGATGTGGGCGATGTAGGTACGGCCTATATCGATGACTTCGAGTCCACGACCACCAATATCGACGTCCACTACCCCAGTTACTGGTTCTTGGCCTCCACGCCTGTGGTCTTTGACGAAGCCAAGGACATCAACCGGATCACCTACAACAAGAACCGTGCACATATCGCCTGGTTCTCCGTCGATCCTATCTTCGGCTACCCGCAGACGAACACCCCGGCGCATATCAAGAACGACCTGGTCGCCCTCAGTGACCACCGTACGCGTATCGTCTATCAGGAGGAGATATACCCCAACCGCCAAGAGCCCTCTAACGTCGATACCAAGCTCGCCGTGCTCAACCTCGCCTATTACCCCGAGGAGCGCGGACAGTACAACATCTCTGCTGACGAGATCAACAGCCTGGGACGCATGACGAACCCCAAGCAACGCTGGGGCGGTCTCATGCGCCGACTGGACAACTCGGACTTCGAGAAAGCCAACATCGAGTATATCCAGTTCTGGCTCATGGACCCTGCCCTCACCAACCCTGACGGATATGACGGAGAGCTGTACTTCAACTTCGGTGACGTGAGTGAGGATATCTTGCATGACGGCAAGAAAGCTTTTGAGCACGGCTTGCCTGTCTCCGATGCCGAGACCGGCAAACTCGACTCGACCATCTGGGGTTACGTACCGCGTACCACCAGTACCACCGTTGCTTTTAGCAACGAACCAGGCTCGCGTATCAAACAAGACGTCGGACTCAACGGTCTGAGTAGCGAGCAGGAGAAGACTTTCTCGACCTATCGTAACTACCTGACCGAACTGCAGAGCCGCGTCTCGGCAGACGTGTGGAACCAATGGAGTGCAGACCGGTTCTCGCCACGTAATGACCCCGCCGGCGATAACTACCACTACTACCGCGGTACGGACTTCGACGAAGAAGAGGTCTCGATCCTCGACCGATACAAACACTACAATGGTACCGAAGGTAACTCCCCTGCCGTCGAGCAGCAGACCGAGAGTTACGGTACGGCGGCCACACTCAACCCGGATATCGAGGATATCAACCAGGATAACACCCTCAACGAGTACGAGAAATATTACCAGTACCGCGTCATCCTCCGTCCCGACATGATGGAGGTAGGACGCCAGCATATCACCGAGAAGAAGATCCGCAAGGTCACACTCCGAAACGGCGAGACGGTCGATGTGGCATGGTATCAGTTCAAGATACCTCTCCGCGGCGACAGCGCGACCATGCAGCGTGTGGGCTCGATACGTAACTGGAAGTCCATCCGCTTCATGCGTATGTACCTCACCGGTTTTGAGCACGAGACACACCTGCGTTTTGCAACGCTCGACCTCGTTCGCGGCGAGTGGCGTCAGTACACCCGCGACCTCGCGCCAATAGGTGTACCGGTCAACACAGGCGCGTCCATCGACGTACAGACCGTCAACATCGAGGAGAACAACACCCGCACGCCGGTTAACTACGTCCTTCCGCCGGGAGTGAGCCGTCAGACCGATCCCGGACAAGCACAACTCATCGCCCAGAACGAGCAGGCACTCGTGCTGCGTGTGACTAACCTCAGCCCGCACGACGCACGTGCCGTGTACAAGAACACCGGCTATGACATGCGCCAGTACAAGAACCTGCAGATGTTCGTGCATGCCGAGAAACTGGAGTCCCTTGACCCCGACCTCAAGGACGGCGACCTGACATGTTTCATTCGTCTCGGTACCGACCTGCGCAATAACTACTACGAATACGAGATCCCGCTGCGCTTGACCGAACCGGGTATCTATAACAACAACTCCGCTACCGACCGACTCAAAGTATGGCCGAAGGAGAACATGTTCGACTTCCCGCTCAAGGCCCTCACGGCCGCTAAGATAGCGCGTAACAAAGCGAAACGCGCCGGCACCGAAGGAGTGAGCAACACCATCCCATACGTCATCTATGATGACGCCAATGACAAGCCGCAGAACAAGATCACCGTCCTCGGTAACCCGACGCTCGAAGATGTGTCGTCGATCATGGTCGGTGTCCGCTCCGCCGGACAACACGACGCCTGCGGTGAGGTATGGATCAACGAGCTGCGACTCAGTCAGTTCAATGAGCAAGGCGGTGTAGCGGCGATGGCGAATGCCGCCCTCTCCATCAGCGATATCGCACAACTCAACGTAGCCGGACGGCTCGAGACGGCCGGATACGGATCCATCGAGTCCAATGTGCTGGACCGTAACATGGATAATTTCTACCAGATATCCGTATCGGCCGCCCTCGAGGGAGGACGACTCTTCCCGGAGAAAGCGAAGATCCAGATGCCGCTCTATGTCTCCTACAGCAACGAGACCACAAGCCCTGACTACGACCCGCTCGACACCGACGTCAAGCTCGCCGAGACACTCGATACGTACACCACCAAGGCGGAGAAAGACTCCATCAAACAGCTATCCAACACCGTACACGAGTCCACCTCTTTCTCGCTCTCGAACCTCAAGGTCAACCACCACTACACTAAGAAGCGAGACCTCTTCATCGACCCGGCTAACTTCTCCATCTCGGCGTCCTACAACAAGCAGAACGAGCACTCGCCCGAACTGGAGACCAACATCACCACCGACCATAAGGGTTCGTTCCAGTACGCCTATAACTTCAACCCCAAGCCTTGGGAACCATTTGCGAAGATGGAGAAAGTGCAGAAAGTGAAGTTCCTTAAGGAGTTCAACCTCTACTACCTGCCGCAGTCCTGGGCGTTTAACACCAACATGCACCGTACCTTCAGTCATATGAAGATGCGCGACCTGGCCGGAACAGCACCGGGCGAGATGGATCTGACCTACAGTAAGGACTTCACCTGGGATCGTCATGTCGATATCAAGTACGACTTGACCAAGAACATGAAGTTCAGTTTCCAGTCGGCTATGAATGCCATCATCGACGAAGGTCAGTACACGCCGGAGATACTCAACGGACGCTATTTCGATGCCGAGTTCAACCACGACAAGTACGAAGCTTGGCGCGACACGATCCAGCACTCCTTGGCTAAGTGGGGTAAGCCCTACACCTACCAGCAGGTCTTCACCGCGTCGTGGAACGTGCCGTTTAACCGTGTGCCCGGACTCGACGCCCTCTCCGCCAATGCGTCTTATAACGCCAACTATAACTGGACCCGTACGGCCTCTACTACCAGCGGTGTCGACCGCGGTAACACGGTGAGCAGCCTCCAGACCTGGCAAGTGGACGGAGGTATCAATTTCGAGACCTGGTACGGCAAGTCCAAGTACTGGAAGTCAATGACTCAGCGTTATACGGGACGTAGCGCCAAGCGTGCTTTCCGGCCGAAGACCTACACCCAGACATCGGCACTCACCAAAGGCGAGGCACTCGAAATCACGCACCGCCTCAATAGCGAGTCACTCACCGTCCACGTCACCGACTCGGCCGGTAAAACGATACCTGTCAGCTTCAAGCCGGCCGGTAACACCAAGATCAGCATCACCCCGAAGAGCTCGTGCGCCAAGGCGACCATCACCGTCACCACACGCGATCCGAACTACCGCACACCGGCGCAGGTAACAGGCGATGTCTTTGCATACCTCGGTACGATGATCCGTCGTCTGCAGATCACCTATCGCGAGACCAACTCCATGACCGTACCGGGCTTCGAGCCCGAGGCGGGCTTCATGGGACAGTGCAAGACCGCCGGCGGATATGCGCCGGGATTTGACTTCGCCTTTGGTTTCATACCGAATGACTTCATGGAGCGTGCGACACGAAACAAATGGCTCAGCGGGGATACGACTGTGGTACAGCCTGCTACGCGTGCACATACTTCGGATATTGATATCAAACTCACGCTCGAACCGCTGCCGGGCTTTAAGATCCAACTCAACGGTAAGCGCTACTACGCGAACTCGACCTCTATCACCTACTCCTACGACCAGCTGCAGGAGAACATGACGGGTTCGTTCAATATCTCGCAGGTCGCTATCGGTACCATCTTCAGCCATGTCGGTTCCCAGGAAGAGAACTTCGCCAACAGTGCCTATGACCAGTTCATCGCCAACCGCGATATCCTCCTCGACCGTGTGCAGGGTCAGTACACCGGTGTCACGCTGCCGTCCAAGGGCTTTATGAGTAATATACCGATGGGTACCAAGTACGACCCCAACAAACACGGGCGTGTCAACCGTAACTCCGCCGATGTGCTCGTACCGGCGTTCCTGGCTGCCTACACCGGCCGAGACCCCAACACCATCGGTCTGGATCCGTTCCTGGGTATCCTGCAGATCCTGCCTAACTGGTCTGTGACCTACGACGGCCTGGGCAAACTGCCTTGGCTCCGCGACCACTTCAAGTCCGTCACCCTCACGCACGCTTATACCTGTAAGTACGCCATCGGCTCCTTCGGTTCGTACTCCACCTGGGTCGGTGTGGATGACAAGAACAAGAACGTCGGTTTCGTGCGCGATGTGACGACCGACGCACCCACGCCGTCTTCGGCGTATGACATCTCCAACGTCACCATCACCGAAGCGTTCTCACCGCTTATTGGTCTGAATATGACGATGAAGAACTCGCTCAATTTCAAAGCCGAGTACCGCAAGCAGCGTAACCTCGCGCTCAACGTCACCAGCGTGCAACTGACCGAAGGACACACGTCGGAGTTCGTGCTCGGTGCAGGTTATACGATTAAGAACCTCAACTTCATCGCCAAGAAGAAAGACGGCGGACAGAAGAAAGTATCCAATGACCTCAAGTTGCAGGTCGATGTGTCGTACAAAGATGTCAAGATGCTGCTCCGTAAGGTAGAGGATAACATCACGCAGGCTTCGTCCGGTAACCGCGTTATTGCGGTTAAGGTATCTGCCGACTACGTGCTGAGCCAGAAGATCAACCTCCAGCTCTTCTACGACCATCAGGGCACTACCCCGCTCCTCTCGTCGTCATACCCCGTGCGGTCGGATAATATAGGTCTGAACATCAAACTGATGCTGACAAGATAGTGTATAGAATTGGTATCATAGGTCCGGAGAGTTCAGGCAAGAGCACACTGGCGCGCTACCTGGCGAAACGATACAAGGCAACCCTCGTGCCCGAATACGCCCGCGAATACGTGGAGCGCAAAGGCACCACCGATGTCACCTATGACGAGCTGTGCGCCATCGCCCACCACCAGATCGAGGAAATCGAAGCCGTACACCGTACACCGCTAGCCGCTAACCTTTACGTCTTCGACACCGAGCTAATCGTGTCAAAAGTATGGTTTGATTACGCGTTCAAACAGGTACCGGAATGGCTCAACGAAGCTATTGAGCGGTACCCGATGGACGTCTATCTGCTGACCTACCCGGACTTGCCTTGGGTCCCCGACCCTGCTCGGTACAACGGCTCCGATGCTATACGAATGGAGCTCTTTAAACGATACGAACAAGAGATACAAACATTGAATATACCCTATTATATCATCACACATTGCTGAAAACGAACATGAATATGCGTAAATATATCTTCCTCATAGGACTCTGCCTGGGCGTAGTAGCACCCGCCTTCGCGCAAGTATCCAACGCAGGACGGTCGGTCTTCTCCTTTATGAGTCTGCCGGTGTCCTCCCGTGTCAATGCCCTTGGCGGTAGTAGCGCCAGCCTCAGCGATGGTGATATATCGCTGGCTATGTGCAACCCCGCCCTGCTCCACGCTCAGTCTCATCAGGTGCTACAACTCAACTTCTCCTATTACCTGCCCGGAACCATGTTCGGCTCCGTGCTCTACGGACATAACTTCGGCCGCTCGAAGATCGAGAAACCCTATACCGGCGAAGGCGAACCCGACAAACCCAATTATTTCGCGGTGGGACTGCACTACCTTGACTACGGACGGATGGCCTATGCCAATGAGGACGGGCAGCAGACCGGCGGTGTGTTCGGTGCACGCGACATCCTCGTCGACGTCATGTACGCCCGACAGCTGCATCCGTGTTGGAAAGTCGGTGTGAGCCTCAAACCCGTGTACTCCATCTATGAGAGTTATACCGCCTTTGCCATCGGGGCGGACGTCGGAGCCCACTTCCAAACGAAGGACTCCACTTTCCAGATGGGACTGGTGCTGCAGAACATAGGTTGGCAACTCAAGAGTTTCTACTCCTCCGAAGACGGGACAGGAAAGGAGATGTTACCGCTCAACCTCCAACTCGGTCTCACCTACCGCGTCAAGCACGCCCCGCTGCGGTTCCACCTGCAGATACATAACATGCAGACCTGGTACCTCAACTACGAGTGGACTTCGCTCGACAAGAGCCCCACAACTGGCGATATCATCCCACACGATGTACCGTGGTACGACATGCTCTTCCGCCATACGATATGGTGTATTGAGGTCGTGCCGAAGAGCGAGAAGTTCTATATCGCCCTCAGTTATAACCACCGCCGCCGTGCCGAACTGCAACTGACTGACCAGCGCTCCCTTGCGGGCTTTGCACTCGGCGCCGGCGTCAAGATCAAACAGGCTCGACTTGGTTTTGCCATCAGCCAGATGACCAAATCCAATTTCTCCTACCAGGTAGGTCTCACCTTAGATATTAACTCACTAATGAATAAGTAAGATATATGAAAAAGATAATTGTTGCCATCGACGGATATAGCAGCTGTGGCAAATCTACGATCGCCAAAGCGCTGGCCAAATACGCCGGCTATACCTATGTCGATACCGGCGCTATGTACCGCGCCATCGCCCTCTATACCCTGCACCATCACCTGACCGAAGAGGCAGATATCATCGCTGCACTGCCGGCTATCCAAGTCGGATTCGTCCTCGTGGACGGCGCGCAGCATGTCACCCTCAACGGCGAAGACATCGAGTCGCAGATCCGTACCCTTGAGGTCGGCAACGCTGCCAGCCGTGTCTCGGCCATCAAAGAAGTACGTGCTTTCCTCGTTGCCCAGCAGCAGAAGATGGGACTGGAGAAAGGCATCGTCATGGACGGCCGCGACATCGGTACGGTGGTCTTCCCGCAGGCCGAACTCAAACTCTTCCTGACCGCTACTCCCGAGGTACGCGCACAACGTCGCTACGACGAGCTGCTGGAGAAAGGCCAGACGCCGGACTTCAGTGCAGTGCTCGCCGATGTCAATGACCGCGACTACCGCGATACCCACCGCACTGAGTCTCCGCTCCGCCAAGCCGAGGATGCCATCGTCATCGATAACTCCAACCTCACGCCCGACGAGCAGATGAAGGTCATTTATGGCCTCTTTGATAAAATCTTAAATCAAAAATCATAAATTTGAAATTTGAAATCATCAATGTTTGTCTCGATTGATACAAACTCCGGTTTCTGTTTTGGTGTGACACGAGCCATCAACGCAGCGGAGAGCGAACTGGAGAAGGGCGCACTCTACTGCTTGGGCGATATTGTGCATAACGGTCAGGAAGTAGCGCGGCTGGAACTCAAAGGCCTCGCGACCATCGACTACGACGACCTGCGTACGCTCCCTGCCCACTCCCGTGTGCTGCTCCGTGCGCACGGCGAACCGCCTTCTACCTACTGGATAGCGCAGCAACGCGGCATCGAGATCATCGACGCCACCTGTCCGGTCGTCAAGAAACTGCAGGACCGTATCCGCGCGTGCTATGAGCTCCATCGCAACGATGAAAACCGGGCTCCCCAGATCGTCATCTACGGCAAACCCGGACACGCCGAAGTCATCGGACTCCAGGGCCAGACCAACAACACCGCCATCGTCATCGAGTCCGTCGACCAACTCCACCTCCTCGACTTCTCCCGCCCTATCTACCTCTTCTCCCAGACCACCAAATCCGTCGAGGGCTTCCACAGTCTCGTAGAAGCTATCGAATCGAGATTCCGGGATACCGGTATTCCGGGATACCGTTTCGAATACCACGATACGATATGCAGGAGTGTCGCAAATCGAGTAAAAGAGCTCCAAGCCTTTGCCCGCGCGAACGACATCGTCTTCTTTGTCGGCGGTACTAAAAGCAGTAATGCCAAGGTGTTATATAAAAATTGTGTTGAGGCAAACCCCAACACAATTTTCATATCTTCTCCCGACGAAGTTGATAAAATAAACCTTTCAACTTTCAACTTTAAACTTTCAACTTTAAAGATCGGGATTTGCGGAGCGACGAGCACGCCTTTATGGCTTATGGAACAGGTACGGGATAAACTCTCCCGTAACCCGTAACCCATAACCGCTCATCTCACAGAGGTGAGCTTCTTGATCTTCGCGTTCAACTTATCGCATTTCATCAGGTCCTCGAGACTGATATGCAGACGCCAGTTCCAGAAGTGGCGCGGGTTAGCCGGCACGTTGATACGGTCGGAGAACTGATCCTTCACGCGTACCTCACCGTCGATAGCCAGCCAGTCTTGTAGCGGCAGGATGGTCCACATAGCGGGGCTGTACATATGCTGGTTGATGATGAACTCAGCGATCTCCGGCGTCATCTGCTGCGGAGCATCACCCCACCAACCCATCTGCTCGTTGTAGAAGCGCTGCGTCACAGCGCGGTCTTCTTCCCACCATGCGCGGAGCGGGTTCATATCGTGCGTACCGGTCGTGCAGACGCTCTGATACGGTGCATCGGCCGGGTGAGCGAACTTGACGGTCGGGTCTTTCGGCATACGCTGGATCTCGAGACTCAGGATCTGCAACTCATGCATCACATCGGGTACGCAAGCCGGTACCATACCCAAGTCCTCACCGCAGCAGAGCATGTGGGTCGAGTGGATGAGTGTCGGCAGTTTGCGCATCGCGCTGTCACGCCAGAACTGCGTATGACGACGGAAGAAATACTCGTTGTAGATGCGCATCAGCACCTCTTTCTGGTCGCTATAGAGCTCGTTGAACGAGTGGCTCTGATAGATAGAGATACGCGGGTGTAACCAACCCGGACGACGCTGGTCTTCGACGAACAGCACCTCGCAGTGCAGGTAGATCAGTCCGTTGCAGATGTTGTGTACTGCCTCGGCACTCAGGCCTGAAGCCTTCAGCTGTTTCTCGTCGCCAAGCAGGCGGTCAGCCCACTCCTGTACCTTCGCCTGGGTGTCAAACTCGGGCTTGAACCAATAGATATAGCCGTCGTGGGTGTTGAGCGCATGCTGCTTTGCCCACTCTAGGTCGTAGCCTAACACATCGCCTAAGAAGTTCGAGCGGATATAGGGCTTGGTCAGACGGTCCCAGTCGAGGCATACGCCTTGCGCGCAGAGGTCGTCGTAGCTGTACGGCAGAGCCGGAACGAAATGACCGCAGAGGCCCCATACATCCTGCTTGCGCATCTGCCAGATACGGAAGAAGCCCAGGATATGATCCACGCGGTACGCATCGAAATAGTCCTGCATCTTACGGAAGCGGCGCTGCCACCAGCCGAAGTTATCCTCCGCCATCTTGTCCCAGTTATAGGTCGGGAAGCCCCAGTTCTGTCCGCTGATGGAGAAATCATCGGGCGGAGCACCGGCGCTGGCGTCGAGGTTAAAGAGCTCCGGATAAACGGCGGCATCCACCGAGTCCGGACTGATACCGATAGGTATATCGCCCTTCATCGCTACGCCAATCGAGTGAGCATACGCTACTGCGTCGGCCAACTGACGGTCGGCGTGGAACTGCAAGAACTTATAGAAATCCTTCGGTTGTTTGTCGCGCTTACTGAGGAACGCTGCATACGGCTCCAGCCACTCGGCGTTCTTAGCCTCAAAAGCCTTGTATTCTTCGCTGCTAAACAGCGCCTCTTTGTCTTGCTTGTACAGCGCTTTGAAGAACACCATCTTCGCGTCATACACGTTCTGGTAGTCCGCAAAACTCAGGGCATTCAGCTCCGCCTTCTTCGCCTCGTATTTCTTCTTCATCGCCGGCGAGAGCTTACCCATCTTCTCGATATTGATGTATATCGGATGGAGAGCAAACACACTCACGGCGTTGTACGGATAGCTGTCGAGGTTGTTATGCCTCAGCGTCGTATCGTTGATCGGCAGCGTCTGGATCATCTTCTGTCCCGTCGAAGCAGCCCAGTCGGCCATCTTCTTCAGATCCTGGAACTCACCGATACCGAAGCCTTCGTCCGTACGCAGCGAGAACACAGGTACCGCTACGCCGGCACCTTTCCAGCGCGGCTGGGTGCGACGGAAAGCGCGGTCGTTCTCGTAGATCACACTCCCCTTCTCTATGCCCCATATCTGGCGGTTCTCGCCCCACTCGGTGTCCACTACCGCACCGCTCTTGAGGTCATACACCACATATTTGTACTCCACTATATCCTGACCTTTCACCTTGATGTCCGCACGCCAGAGCGGGAACTCAGCGTCGTTCATCACCAGCTTGCACGCCGGATCCCAGTTACCGAGCTCCGCGCAGTTACCGATGATCGCTACACCCTGGCTCGGCAGGATCTGCGGCAGGTCGATCGAGAAGCGGATGTTGCCCTTCGGCGCTTTGGCCTTTGCGGGGTTGTGACGCGCGAAGAGCGACTTGAGGAACACCGTCGTGTAGAAGCTGTCCTCGTACGTGCTTGCCTGCCATGCGTCGCGAACGATGATGTTCTTGTCCGTAGCGCGCAACTCCAGACGACGCGGCTCGCCCGCCTCGTAGATATAGTGGCCCTTGCATACGCGGATGGCGTACTTGTACTCCACCTCGGTCGGACAATCACTCACCGGCACATTGGCCTGCCAGAAGTCCGTCCCCTGGCAATTCATAACAAGCGGATCCTTTTCGGTCCAGCCTAAGATAGACTCGCGCGTAGCTATCACGCACAACTGCTGCCCATACTCGGCACGATAATGAATCTGAAAATTAATGTTCATGATATATAGTATTAGTTATTTTTCGGTCTTTCGGTATTCCTTTATACCGGTCTTCTGACAAATTTGCCTGCAAATTTACAACTTTTTTTTCAACTATGCAAACAATTTAACGTTTTTTTTGCCAAAAAAAACATTTTAACCCTTTAACCCTTTAACGTTTTTCGTAAGAAAAACCATCCCACGCACGGAAGCAGCGTATTGATCACCCACAACAGCACGCCCGCCAAGGCCGCATTCATCGTCCCGAAGACCGCTATCGCCCACGCTCCGCGCACGCCTACCTCCGCGATCGGCACACTCGGTGTCACCGTAACTAACAAATAGTAGATCGGAAAATTTGAAATTTGAAACTTGAAATTTGAAATCGCTCCCAGCGCATAGATCACCAGCGCCAGCTGCACGCACCAGCAGGCGAGGCGGACGAGGCTCTGAACGGTGCTGCGGAGCATGAGGGTGTGGTTGACCTGCGCGAAGCGCTTAAGGGCGCAGGGAGCGAAGGCAAAGATGAGTCCGAGCACGATGATGACCGCCATCAAGGTATATAGATAACTGCCGCCCAGGAGGTCAAAGACCGCCGGGCTAGCCATGAGGCCGATGACACCGGCCATGACAATGGCTATCGTCATAGTGACCGAACCGACCGCACCCATGGAGAGGGTGTTTTTCCATTCGCCCTGAAGCATCGCCCGCGCCGGGTATTCGCCAAGCCGCCAGGGGGTAATCAGCCCCGCCAACTTGCTGTAATAGACCTGCCTGTGTGCCTCCCTCCAATTCATCATTTCATCATTCTCACCATTAAGCGAAGCGTCACCATTCATCAACGTTCTCCACTTCCACGCCTCGATCGACATGTTCACCGGCATCAGCGCTATACATATAAGGAGCGCGCACACGCGCGCGATGTCCATCGACCGCAGCGCAGCCCACAGACCGGCATAGTCGTCGTAGGTCGCCATCTTCCACACCAGCCACCCGCACGCCGCCAAGGCGACGATCCACTCGATACTATGCAAAAGGGTCTTCTTGTCCATAATTCGCCGCAAAAGTACACATTTTTTTGCATATATGCAAGATTTTTTGTAATTTTGCCTTATGAAAACGTTTTTAGCGCTCATATTACTGGTTGCGAATCTCTCCCTCGACGACATCATCGGGGATATTTACAACCGCATGACTGAACTGTCGGAAGTCGATTATGAGCAACTCCAGACGGATCTCTATGCCCTGGCGGAGTCGCCGATAGACCTCAATGCAGCCTCCGAGGAAGAACTAAGCCAACTGCCTTTTCTCTCCTCGCGTCAGATAGACGATATCCTCCTCTACGCCCACCGACATCCGTTTGAGTCGCTATATGAGTTACGTCTGATCCCCAGCCTGACGGATTACGAGATCCGCGACCTTTTGCCTTTCGTTCAAATCACAAATCAGAAATCTGCACGGCTCTGCCGATCGTCAGAAATCATATATGCACCTTCCGCGAAAGAGGTCTTCACCAAGGCTCAGCACGAGATCCTCGCGCGGGTGGATGCACGCAACATAGAGGCATTCGAAGGCACCGATCCGATCTATGTGCAGACGCGCTATCGGTTTGATTACCAGCGTCGTGTCACTTTTGGCGCCCAACTGCGCCGACCGCAGGGAGGCCAAGCCGAGGACTTGCAGTATGGCGCTTATCTCCGCCTGCGAGACGTTGCGCCCCATCTTCATTCGCTCGTAGCAGGTAACTTCCAGGCATCCTTCGGGCAAGGCCTCGTCTTCTCACCCGTCTTTCACTCCGGTAAGTCCATGTACGTGCAGACGATAGGACAGAGCGCCGAAGGGATCCGCCATTATTCTTCCGTTGATGGCGAGAGTCTGCACGGCGCAGGAGTCACACTGCGGTGGGAGTGGAACAAGAAGACACGCCTCGATATCTCCGCGCTCTATTCGCTCAAACGCGCCAATGACTCCACCTGGCATCACCTCATCGGCGCGAACGTCACCGTGCGCCATAAGCGGTTCGAACTGCAAGTAACAGCAGCGGAAAACATATGGTCGGACAGCATCGCCCCCTATCGCAACACGACCTATAACAGTCATTATTTCCGTGGCACCAACCAAGCCGTCTTGGGTGCCTCCTTCCGCTATAACCACGGTTGGTTCGATCTCTTCGGAGAAGTGGCGACAGCGCAGAACAAGGAATGGGGCTTTGGTACAATCGTCGGCAGCCGTTTCTATCCCACTTCCGGGGTCAGCCTCATCGCCCTCTATCGCTTTTATTCTCCTTGGTTCGACAACGCGCTTGGATATGCATTCTCGGAGAGTTCACGCCTCGGTGATGAGAACGGTGGATACCTCGGCTTCGACATCACCTGCCTCAACCATTGGCGCTTCTCCGGATACGGCGATGTGTTCTATTTCAGCGGCCCCAAATACGGCATTCCGGACAGCTGCACGCTTGGTTACGATGCTCTCGCCGAGGTACAACACATCCACGAAAACTGGCGTATCTCTCTCCGTGCCCGTGCTCGGCAGAAAGGTACCGCCATCTACTCCGCACGGCTGCTCTTCGAGTGGCGACGAGGCGGCTGGAGACTAAACACCACAGCGGACTTCAACCATACGCCTCTCAACGGCGATTCCGTTTTCCATTTTGGCCTGTCTGTCGCGCAGGACGTAGCATACCGTTTTGCACAAGCGCCGGTGAGCATACGCGGACGCCTGCAGTTCTTCGACGCCCGCGAGTGGGCTAACCGCATCTATACCTACGAGCACGACGTCCTCTATGCCTTCTCGATCCCCGCTGTCTATGGTTTTGGAGGCAAAGCTTATCTCTGCCTCCAGTGGCAGATAATTCCTCAGCTCGCCCTTTATCTCAAACTCAGCGAGACCATCTACGAAGCCTCCTGGGCCTCTGCCCACAACCGCCCTCAAACCCGGACGGATATTCATCTGTTGTTACGGGCAAAATTGTGATTTTGATTCAAAAATCTTCGATTTCTCTTGTGCATATGCTAAAAAAGTGTTACCTTTGCAGCGTGTTTTAAGATATATAAGCACTTAGACTAACACTTTTTTGACATAGGATATGGAAAAGACGGATATTTTACAGGAGATAACGCCGCTCGAAGAGCATAATTTCATGTATGTAGCGGACAGACATAAGGCTGAATATAATTTTCCGCTTCATCGTCACGACCTGTTTGAGATGAATTTTGTAGAGCATGGAGCCGGTTGTGAACGTATTGTAGGAGACTCAGTCGAGACTATCGACGATTATGATTTGGTACTGATCACGTCTCCCAACCTCGAGCACATGTGGGGGCAAGGAGAGTGTAAAAGTGAAGATATTCATGAGATTACAGTACAGTTTAACCTCGATTTTCATACAGATAGAATCTTCGATACCAATCCGATGCAATCTGTAAAGAAGATGTTCTGTCGGGCCGAAAGAGGTCTCTCGTTCCCCTTGTCTGCTATCATGACAGTATATCCGCGCCTCATGAAACTATCTCAGATCAAGGAGGGGTTTTATGCCTTGATGGAACTGTTTTATTTACTTTATGAACTCTCTAAATTTGATGATGCTCGCGAACTGTCATCCTCGTCTTTTGCTCGTGTCAAATCCAGTACGGAAAGTCGTCGCGTTGCCAAAGTAAAAGACTATATCACAACACATTATATCGAAGAGATTCGTTTAGAACAAATGAGTGCGATGGTTAGTATGTCCCCTACTGCGTTCTCGCGGTTCTTTAAACTGCGAACGGGTAAGACGCTCGCCGAATATATCGTAGATATACGTCTTGGACATGCCACCCGCAAACTTATCGATACCAACGAACCCGTCTCTCAGATATGCTTTTCATGTGGATTCAATACCCTTACCAATTTTAACCGCCTTTTCAAGAAACGGAAAGGCTGTTCTCCATCTGAATTTCGTGAAAAATATGCCAAAACAAAGATAATAGTGTAATATTGGCTAAAAAAGTGTCAGTCTATATCAGAATTAAGCAGTAATTTTGCAGCGTATTTTGCAAAGTACTGCTATGAGACACCAAATTCTACTTTTATCGCTTCTGTTCGCTTGCGTGAGTTGTAAGGCTCAGAATGCGCCTGAGCAACCTCAACCAACTATATCATATACATTATGTAACCCCAATGCTACTGTGCAAACGCAGCAGCTTTGGGGTGTTTTGTGTTCCGAGTACGGGAAACGCGCCATGAGTGGTGTAGTGGCAAATGTGGATTGGAACACACGCGAGACGGAGAACGTTTTTCAATGGACGGGAAAATACCCTGTGCTCAATGTGTTCGACTTTATCAATATCCATGCTTCTAAAGATGTGAATCCGCAAGGGTGGCTCGATTACAGCGACTTGACACCTGTTAGGGATTGGCATGACGCCGGTGGGGTCGTGGGTTGTATGTGGCACTGGCAGGTCCCGGCCAACAACGGCACGAACTACACCTGTTCGCCAGGCACCGAACCCGGACAAACGAGTTTTGATCCGTCTAAAATAAACGACCCGTCCTCTGATGAGTACAAACGCATGGTCAAAGATATTGACCAAGTGGCAGGATACTTGAAGAAGATGCAGAAACGCGGTATTCCCGTTATCTGGCGTCCGCTACACGAAGCATCCGGTAATACGACCGAATTCGCAGGTGGCAGTGCATGGTTCTGGTGGGGTGCTAAAGGTCCCGAAACGTACAAAGCCCTCTGGCGATTCCTATACGACCGCATGGTCAACTATCATAAACTGAATAACCTTATTTGGGTATGGAATTCGCAGATAGGCGATTGGGACTGGTATCCCGGTGATGATGTGGTAGATGTGGTGGGGCGTGACAGTTACTACGCACTGCAATACCCTTTGGCAAAGGAATACAATGAACTTAAATCGCACTATCCCAATAAACTTATCTGCCTTGCAGAGTGCGGTAACGGCGATGAAGTGGATATGTCGTTGTGGTCGAAGATATGGAACGAAGGCAGTCGCTGGAGTTGGTTCATGACATGGTATGACTACAACTACAACAACGGCACTTCTGACGAACATCAGTTCGCCGGCGAAGCATGGTGGCGCGATGCCTTCAATAGCGGAACGGTCATTGACCGCGAGGAGATGAAACGCTTAATGAAATAATGGTATGGTAAAGATGATAGGTTATAGGTTATTGGTGATAGGAATCTGTACTTTGTACTCTGTATTCTGTACTCTCTCCGCTACCGAGCGGACCATCCTCATCGGTCCCAAAACCATCGGTAAGGCATGGCGCGATAATATCGTCTTGGAACCGCGTCATTTTGCAGAGGCGAAAGCCGGAGATATCATTACCGTCTATAACGACAAAGCCAAAGGTATCGCACAAGGCGCTTTCCAAAACCCTTCCAACTGGCAAGGCGTAGCACCCGAATACGGTTATTTCGGTATAGCAGGACCGTTCCGTATGACTCTTACAGATGACATATTATTGATCGCGCGCGAAAATGGTATCGCTATAGGCGGTCACGACTATCGCATCTTACGGGTGACGCTGACCGATGCTGCAGATTTTGCCGAGACCATTGTTTGGAAGGGCTCACCGGTAAAGATGAAAAACGACTGGAGCAGTAGTGCGGAGATATCCGGACGATGCTTTGAACAATTCAATATAGGTGACGGCTTACGATTACATATCAGTCATGTTGAACCCGGAGCTGCTTGCAAACTGATGGACTTTACCTGGAACGCACTCGACCCCTCCGTCGATGGCGTGCCAGTTGGAGGCGATAACTACACATGGTCGGTTTGGTCGCGTGCTCCGCTACTCAAACTGCAATTGGCGGGATACGGTGCGCAGACTGCTATGCGTATCGGCGGCAAAGGGTATCGCTTGGATAGTATCGGAATTGTCAAACAAATAGGCGAAGTGAGCGAAGATCTGACGAATGCCCAGCGGGCACCTCGTGAATATACACTCCAACCCGGCGAACTGTTCCATGGGGAGAAATACTTCGCACCCGACTGGAGCGGCAACCTGTCTATCAATGCGGCTCCTTTCCAAGAGTGTACGCAGAATGATGTACTCATCATCTCCTATCGTTTGGACGATTCGGCTGTGGCGGCCGGAACGAAAGCGCAACTATCTATCCGCGATGCCCATTGGCTCGAGATAACAGGAGCATCCGAACCTGTATGGTATCCTTTAGACGGCACCGACGTAGTCTATATGTTCGACTCCGTCGCATTAGATAACGTCAAGACCCGTGGACTCATTCTTACCGGTGTCGGCTTTACATTAACCAAAATCGAAATACTATCTGCACAATGATAAAACGTTTATTCCTTATTAGTATGTACCTGTGCGCGCTCATATACGCGAACGCACAAACGACCATTACCGGTCGGGTGATGGATGGCGCAGCCAACGAATCAGCTATCGGTGCTTCGGTTCTGGTGGTGGGGACTACCATCGGTACGATCACCGACTTTGACGGTAACTTCACCCTCGAAGTACCGGAAGGTAAGTTCATGATTCAAGTGTCCATGGTGGGCTACAAGACCCAAGTGATTAACATCCGCGGCAAGGAGCGCGTGGATGTGACGCTGCAAGAAGACACACAACTGATGGATGAAGTGGTGGTAGTCGGATATGGTGTGATGAAGAAACGCGATTTGAGCGGTTCGGTTAGTCAAATCAAGAGCGAAGACCTCATGGCCGGCGGACAAATAGGGACTGCGCAGAGTCTGAGCGGCAAGATAGCCGGAGTCGATGTTAAAGAGTCCGACGGTGCTCCGGGCAGCGGAGTGAGCATCACCGTGCGTGGCGCTAACTCCTTTACCACCTCTTCGCAACCCCTCTATATCGTGGATGGTATACCATTCGGTACAGATCCAAATGGTGTACCGGCATCCGGTGCTAACGAAGGGCAGAACCAGAGTCAGAATCCGCTCTCGATGCTTAACCCCAATGACATAGAGAAGATAGAGGTCCTCAAAGATGCGTCAGCAACTGCTATCTACGGTTCACGCGGAGCGAACGGCGTGGTGATCATCACTACCCGTCGGGGACAGGAAGGCAAACCCAAAGTGGAGTTGAATATCCGTGGCGGCGTACAGCAGATAGCACGAAAAGTGCAGATGCTCGATGCCTACCACTATGCGCTATACCAAAACGAGGCGGCCTCTAATAGCCGTATCTATGAAGGCGGTACACAGCGTGACCCCTATCGAGGCGAGTGGGATTATCCATATGTAGGGTCGGGTTATATCTATACGCAAGGCAAATACAACCCGTCGCCGGAAGACTTCCTCAATCCCGGATTGCGCACGGACCAGTACGGCAATGTGGATGAAGTGGCAGGCACCGATTGGCAAAGCCAGATCTACCAAACAGGCTGGTCACATGAGTATAACGTGTCGGTCAGCGGTGGTACTGACAAAGGCTATTATGCGTTTTCCGGTAACTATACGGGTCAAACCGGTATCATCCGTAACACGGGTTACCAGCGTTACGGACTGAGTATCAACACCGCATGGCATATCACCAAATGGCTGGAAATCGGTACCAGTCAACATTTCACCAACGCCACTACGAATTTCCAACGCACCAACTCCGAGAACACCGGTATCATCCGTTCGTCCCTCATTTTCCCGCCTACGTACGGACCGCATCAACAGACCGAGCAACTGGATGAACTGAACTGGTTGGCAGCCAATCC
>Ga0247611_10000701_pt1 | contig 65567 bp, 50 predicted proteins | sample 177DNAGHGhighgp2_FD_192422 | JGI IMG/M metagenome (GOLD analysis project Ga0247611, IMG submission 192422) | Sheep rumen microbial communities from Palmerston North, Manawatu-Wanganui, New Zealand - 1770 DNA GHGhigh gp2 | ecosystem: Host-associated > Mammals > Digestive system > Stomach > Rumen...
ATGGCTGTCAACTCGCCTTAGTCCTCGTATTGACTTTGAGATTATCGATGATTTCAACTATGAGGACAAAGGGCATGTCTGCGTATTCAAGATTCCTGCTGCTACGAACCAGCCTGTTTCTTTTCTTCATGAGGAATATGTCAGAGTTGGCTCAACAACGAGGAAGTTGAGGGACTTTCCGCAGAAGGAGGCGAAAATATGGAAGGGTGGACAGAAGGCTTTAGAGAAAATCGTGGTTAAGGAAAAATTGACAGCGACACAAGTGCTGTCTTTGCTGAGTGCAGAGACGTATTTTGATATGATGAAACTACCTTTGCCTTCAGATACAATGGGTATCATAGACCGTATGCTTGCGGAAAAGATTGTGATTCAAGACGAGGTGGGATACAGCATCACTGAACTTGGTGCCCTGTTGTTTGCAAAGCGCCTGTCTGATTTTGACGACTTACGGAGGAAGATGGTACGGGTTATTGTGTATAAGGGGAAAAGCAAACTTGACATAGTTCGTGAGCAATCCTTTGATGCTGGCTATGCTATTAGTTTCAAGACGATGGTTGAGTGGATTAACAGCCAACTCCCTGCCAATGAAGAGATTGGTCAGGCACTCCGTTCTACGGTTACAATGTATCCTGAGATAGCCGTCAGGGAGATTGTGGCAAACATGCTGGTACATCAGGATTTCAGCGAGAAAGGCTTCCCTATGGTTGAAATATATACAGACCGAATAGACGTGTCCAACCCAGGGCAACCCATTATCAGTGTGGAGCGATTCATTGACGAATACAATTCACGTAACTCATCATTAGCAGACTTAATGCGTCGATTAGGTATCTGTGAAGAACTTGGTAGTGGTCTTGACAAGGCTGTGGCGGCTATTGAGTTGTTCCAACTTCCACCGCTTCGTTTTACTGTTCAGGAGGCCCGAACAACTGTTACATTGTTTGCTTATCGCAAATATGCCGACCTTGATAGGCAAGAACGTATATACGCTTGTTATCAGCATGCCTGTCTGAAGTATGTCACCAATGACAAGATGACCAACCAGACGCTTCGCGAACGCCTTGGAATAGACAAACAGAACTACCCGATGGCATCACGTATTATAAAGGATACTTTGATTGCAGGAAAGATTAAGGAGGAGAAGACGGAGAACCAAAGCCGGAACAATAAAGGGTATGTGCCATTTTGGGCTTAGGGTATGTAACTGGTATGTAACTGGAGGCTTGTTTTTATGGATGAGCGTCTTTTGACAGTGCCGATAAATAAGGGGATTTTCAGTTGCGAATAGTATGTAACTGGTATGTAACCCGCATGTAATTGAGAGGGGATATTTTATCGATTTTGGCACTTATGCTTGGTGGGAAAGCAAACAAAAATATTTTCGGGTAAGGATAAAGGTAACCACTCATGCATCAAGGAAAGGTTTTTGAGGTAGCTATGTAGTCGGTTATTAAGTAGTTAGACCGAAATATCTTTACATCGTCTTTTTGCAATCTGGAAAAAAGCATTGCAAAAAGATAGTTGTTTTCGGAGCGTCCCGATGCCGCCACCAGCCACCCTTGCAGTGCCAACAATGTTCAAGATAGTCCAAAACAGGCCGCTTTACACTTCCAGAAGGTGTTTTTCATCACCTTAGACTTGTACTGGCAGACAAATTCGAAGCACTGACTTTGGCTTACAAAGTGAATGACTTTAGTCCCTAAAGTGAACAACTTTGGCTTCCAAAACGTACGACTTTAGCACCTGAAATGAACGACTTTAGCACCTAAAATGAACGACTTTTCACCGAAAAGTGTCAGAGTTTAGCGAAGAAAGTGACAGGTTTTCCTTCATTCACTATTATCTATCCATTTTCACTGAAAAAAGGTTGACTTTAAGGATGCGAAATACTTGCAAAATGAGGACCGCAGATTTGTATTTTTTGAAAACGCTCAAAATACTGCCCGAAATTCGAAGTTTTCTTGACAAAAAAAACGGTTTCAGTTAGTTCGCAGAAGTGAACATATCGTTTGGAACTCTCTTTTTGTAGTTTTACGAGATAGGCATAAAAAAACTAAACCTTACTTCTTTTTCTTCTCCCTGAAGAACTCTGCCTGTGCGAAAACATGCTGAAAATTCTTTTTTTACAAAGAAGTTTCTTAATTTTGTAGGCTGAACCAGCTTTTAGCTTAAAAGAAAAACAAGAAGAACAAAAACCGGCCAGCCGGAAATTCTTATCAAGATGAAAAAACTTTTAGTACTTTCCCTCTTAGTCCTGTCCCTGTGTGCACAGGCACAGGAAACCATCCAGTTGCCACAGCCAGACAGAAAGATGCTGTCGATGTCGCTGGGCGATGCGCTGCAGCAGCGCCGCTCCGTGCGCGAGTATCAGAAAGATCAGGAGATAGACCGTCAGACGCTTTCCACCCTGCTGTGGGCCGCCTGCGGCATCAGTGAGCCTTCTACCGGTAAGATTACTGCTCCCTCTGCCGTCAACATGCAGGACATCAAGGTGTATGTCTGCAGTGAAAAAGGTGCTTATCTCTTCAACCCGAAAGCCAATACGCTCACCAGGGTTTGTGAGAAAGACCTGCGTCCGGCCATTGCGGGCCGACAGGCCTTCGCCCGGGAAGCGCCCCTCTCGCTGGTGCTGGTCAGCACGAAGGACACCGACCGCTCGCCCAACGAGAAGTACGGTGGTGTGGATGCCGGCTATGTGTCGCAGAATATCTATCTTGCCTGCACAGCATTGGGTCTGAAGACCGTGGCGCGCGCCAGCATGAACTTCGACGTCCTGAAAGAGGAACTCAAGCTGAAGGAAACCAGTCTGCTGGAGCTGAACCACCCGATAGGGAAGTGACATGAAGGACAGCAAAACCAGCTAAAACATGATTATCATATAACACGAAATGGAGAAAACCGTATATTTAGGAATGATTGGTGACATCATGCACCCGGGTCTCATCAACATCATCAACGAAGGTGCCCGCTACGGCAAGGTGATGATAGGCCTGTTCACTGACAAGGCCATCGCCTCTCACCGCCGGCTGCCCTACATGAGCTATGAACAGCGCAAGAATGTGGTGGAAAACATCAAAGGCGTGGGCTGCGTAGTGCCACAAGACGAATGGAGCTATGTGCCCAACCTGCTTCACTACAAGCCCGACTACATCATCCACGGAGACGACTGGAAAGAAGGGCCTGAGCAGGAACTGCGCCAGCAGACCTTCGACGCCATGCGACAGATTGGCGGCGAGGTGATAGAGATACCCTACACCCAGGGCATCAACTCGTCATCACTGAACAAGGAACTGAACGCCATAGGCACCACACCCGACGTGCGCCTGAAGTCGTTGCGCCGGCTGATAGCGGCCAAGCCTATCGTGCGCATCATGGAAGCCCACGACGGACTCTCCGGCCTCATCATCGAGAACATAGAGGTGCAAAAGGGATTGAAAACCGAAACCTTCGACGGCATGTGGTCGAGTTCGCTCACCGACTCCACCTCAAAGGGTAAGCCCGACATTGAAGCTGTGGATCTCACCACCCGCATGCAGGACCTGACAAATATCCTGGAATGTACCACCAAGCCCATCATCTACGACGGTGACACCGGCGGCAAGCCCGAGCACTTCGTCTTCACCGTGAGGACACTGGAGCGCAACGGCATCTCGGCCATCATCATAGAAGACAAGATAGGACTGAAGAAAAACTCCCTCTTCGGCACCGATGCCGTCCAAACGCAAGACACCATAGAGGGCTTCTGCCACAAGATTCGCATGGGCAAAGAGGCACAGGTGACACGCGACTTCATGATCATAGCCCGCTGCGAGAGCCTCATCGCCGGCAAGTCGGTTGACGATGCACTGGAGCGCACCTTCGCCTATGTCGATGCAGGTGCCGACGGCATCATGATACACAGCAAGGAAAAGACCGGAGAAGACATTCGCGAGTTCTGCCAGCGCTTCCGCGAAAAGCACCCCTCGGTGCCCATCGTAGTTGTTCCCACCACCTACAACCACATCAAGGAAGACGAACTGCACCAGTGGGGCGTGAACATCGTCATCTATGCCAACCACATGCTGCGTGCCGCCTACCCCGCCATGTATAAATGTGCGGAGACCATCCTTGAGAACGAACGCTCACTGGAGGCCAACCCGCTCTGCATGCCTATCAAGCAGATTCTGGAACTGATTCCCGGAACAAAATGAAAAGTGAAAAGTAAAAATACGAACCAAGAGCTAAAAAAATAGTGCTACCATGATATCACCATCTTTCCTGATAGAAAAACTCAAGGAGGGCGGCATCGACTTTTTCGCGGGTGTGCCCGACAGTCTGCTGAAAAACATCTGTGCCTATATCACCGACCACTGCGACAGGCAGCACAACATCATTGCCGCCAACGAGGGTGCCGCCATAGGCATTGCCGCAGGACACTACCTGGCCACAGGACACCCCGCTTGCGTGTATATGCAGAACAGTGGCGAGGGAAACATCATCAACCCGCTGGCGTCACTCACCGACCCTGAGGTATATCGCATTCCCGTGCTGCTGCTCATTGGCTGGCGCGGCCGTCCCGGCGTACACGACGAGCCACAGCATGTGAAGCAAGGCAAGGTGACCACAGGTCTCTTGAACACCATGGGCATCAACTACGACGTGCTGAGCAAGGACGAAGACAAGGCCTCCAAGCAGCTGGCCAAGGCCATGGAAGCCCTGCGGCGCGAAGAAGTCTATGCACTGGTCATCGAGAAAGACACCTTTGACGCCTACCAACTGCAAAGCTCGGAGCCCAGCAGCCTTACCATGAGCCGTGAAGAAGCCATACAAACCGTGGCCGGCGCACTGGGAGAACAGGACTGCATCGTCAGCACCACCGGCATGATTAGCCGTGAGTTGTTTGAATACCGCACGACGAAAGGACAAGGACACGAGCGCGACTTCCTCACCGTGGGAAGCATGGGACATGCCAGCCAGATAGCGCTGGGCATAGCCTTGGCACAGCCACAGCGCCGCGTGTGGTGTTTCGACGGCGACGGTGCCGTCATCATGCACATGGGTTCCATGGGCATCATCGGACAAGCCGCACCGCAGAACCTCTGCCACGTTGTCTTCAACAACGGTGCCCACGACTCCGTGGGGGGCCAGCCCACCGTGGGACTCCACATAGACCTGCCGGAGATAGCCTCCAGTTGCGGCTATAAGACGGTCATCAGCGTGAGCACCATGGCCGACCTGCAAGACGTGCTGGCATCACTCTCCGACATGGAAGCACCACTCCTGCTGGAAGTGAAGGTCAGGAAAGGCAACCGAAAAGACCTCGGACGCCCCACCACAACACCCATAGAGAACAAGCAGGCCCTGATGAAATTCCTTGGAAAATAAAAATAAGGAGACAACCTCCTCAACTCAAAACAATATGATGATAAAAAGAAATATACTGCTGAACCCCGGCCCCGCCACCACCACCGACAGTGTGAAGATGGCTCAGGTGGTGCCCGACATCTGTCCGCGTGAGCGGGAGTTTGCCGACAACATGAAAGATTTGCGCGCAGACTTGGTGCGCGTGGCCCATGGTGATCCCCAGAAACACACCGCCGTGCTCTTCACCGGCTCGGGAACCATCAACATAGACGTCTGCCTGAACTCGCTGTTGCCTGAAGGCAAGAAGATTCTGATTGTCAACAACGGTGCCTACAGTACACGCGCCGTGGAGGTCTGCCAATACTACGGCATGCCACACATAGACCTGCGCTCATCGGTCTATGACATTCCCGACCTGCAGACCGTAGAACGTACACTTGACGAAAATCCTGACGTGGCACTGGTCTATACCACCCACCACGAGACGGGAACCGGTGTGCTGAACCCCATTCGCGAGATAGGCCGGCTGGCCCACCAGCACGGAGCCATCTTCGTGACTGACACAACATCGTCGCTGGGCATGATACCCTTCGACATCGAACAAGACAACGTAGATTTCTGCATGGCATCGGCACAGAAAGGACTGATGGCCATGTCAGGCCTGTCGTTTGTCATTGGCAACCGCGCCATCATAGAGGCATCCAAAAACTATCCCAAGCGTTCCTACTACTGCAACCTTTTCTTGCAGTATGACTACTTCGAGAAGACGGGGCAGATGCACTTCACGCCACCCGTACAGACCATCTATGCCACCATGCAAGCCCTGAAGGAATACTGGGCTGAGGGTGAGGAACAGAAGTTTGCCCGCCACCACCGAGTGTTCGAGGCCATACACGAAGGTCTGGACAAACTGGGGTTCCGCGACGTGATACGCCGCGACATACAATCGGGACTGGTGGTCAGCGTGAAATATCCAGACAACGAAAACTGGAACTTCGACTTGGTGCACGACTACTGCTACGACCACGGTTTTACCATCTACCCGGGAAAGATCAGCACCACCGACACCTTCCGCCTGTGCTCCTTAGGAGCCATCGACGTGAAAGACATTGAAGCCTTCTTCGTCGTGCTGAAAGAAGCTCTGGAGAAATACAACATCAAAGTGAGCTATCATGATTAAGACTGCCGTCATCATGGCTGCCGGACTGGGCACCCGCTTCGGCCACATGACAGACCTCATGCCCAAGGGCTTCATTGAATGTGGAGGCAAGCCCATGGTGGTGCGCTCTGTAGAGACGCTGCTCTCCTGTGGCATCGAGCACATCATCATCGGCACCGGCTACAAGCATGAAGCCTACGAAGAGCTTGCCAAGCGCTTCCCACAAATCACTTGCGTCTATAGTCCGCGCTATGCCGAGACAAACAGTATGTTCACATTATATAATAATAGGGAGGCCATCGGAGAAAATGACTTCCTGCTCCTGGAGTCGGACATCATTTTCAGCCGCAATGCCATAACAAGACTGCTGGCCGACAGTCACCCCGACGTGATGCTCATCACACCGGTCACGAAGTTCCAGGACCAGTATTATGTGGAGCACGACGGCGAAGGCCGGCTGACACGCTGCTCCGTGAACCGCGACGAACTGGATGCCAAGGGTGAGCTGGTGGGTATCCACAAACTGTCGAACAGCTTCTACCAGCAAATGTGTGATGACTATGCCGCCCTGCTCAGCGAACAGCCGAAGCTGGGATACGAATATCAGCTGCTACGCATGTCGCAAACAACAATGCCTGTCTATGTGCTCAACGCCGACGACGTCAGCTGGTATGAGATAGATGACGAGCAAGACCTGCAATATGCGGAGAAACACATTGTACCAATACTTAATGCTTAACACATCATGCCCCAATACGACCTGAAACAACTGCACGGAAAGATGCTCGACATCCTGTCGGCCATCGATGAGACTTGTCGGAAGCATAACCTCACCTACTACATCATAGCGGGCACCATGCTCGGTGCCGTTCGCCACAAAGGCTTCATACCCTGGGACGACGATGCCGACATCTGCATGCCCCACCGCGACTACGACCTGCTCATCGAACACAGCAAGGAGTGGCTGCCCAAACGCTACGAACTGGTATGTGCAGAGAACGACAACCACTACCCACAGCCCTTTGCAAAGATTCAGGATGCCGAGACCACCATCATCGAACATGCCCACCTGCGCTATCTGGGCGGCGTGTATGTCGATGTGTTTCCGGTAGATGGCATGCCTGACGGCAAGCTTGCACAACGGCTGCACTTTGCACACTACAAATTGTTATGCAAACTGCTCTACTTCACCTATCGCGACCCATACCGCCACGGCCACGGCCCAAGCAGCTGGGTGCCCCTGCTCTGCAGGAAGCTGTTCACCGTTGAGGGGTTGCAACGAAGCATCAGAAAGATGCTGACCAAATACGACTTCTACCAATGCCGGCAGGTGTTGTGCTTCGATGACGGACTGCGCAGCGTGGTGCCGCGTGAAGTCTATGGAACACCGTCACCCTATGAGTTTGAAGGCCGCACCCTGCTGGGTGTTGAGAAGTATGACCAGCTGCTCTCCCAGATGTATGGCGACTACATGACACCGCCGCCTGCCGGCACCGAGTTTCAGCACAACTTCTACTACCTGGACTTGGAGCATCCCTACAGGGAATATAAGAATAATGCATAATGTAATGCCTTCGGCATTCCACACTCCCCGTGCGAAGCACATTACGCATTAAGCTTTAAAAAGGAAGGGCTTTAGCAACTTGACAAAGAAGTTTCGCTCATAGACATCCAACCGTTCCATGCTCTTCCGGAACAGTGGCGGAAAGGCCTCCTGTCGCATGCGCTCAGGCTCCGTGTCGCAGAGGCCGTTATGAGTAGAACTGATGCCCTGGGTATCAAACCTGCAGATTCTAATGTTCAGATACTCAAAGCTGTCGCCGCGAAGAGCCGACACCACCCACCGCTTCCAGTCGCCAATAACTTGATAAGACTCGTCGAAGCCCTCAGCGCGTAACAGGGCCGTTCGTACAAACATGGCCTGCTGGCAGATATTATGACGGTAGAAAGTATAGAGGCTCACGTCCTTCGGGTAGTGGCAAACCCGCATGCCCTTCTTGTAAACCTTGACCCAGTCGCCATAAAGAATGTCGGCCGTACGCTGGACAGAAAAGACCTCCTCCAACGTCGTTTCGCTATAGAAGACATCGGCCGAATTCAAGAAACAGACGTAACGGCCAAGGGCATGGCTGATGGCCTTGTTCATGGCATTATAGATGCCACCATCGTGCTCACTGCACCAAAACGAGAAGTGCTGCTGATGGGCCTCTATCAACTCTTTGCTTCCATCGGTGCTGCCACCATCAACGACAATCCATTCAAAGTCCTTCCACGTCTGCGACAACACGGAAGCAATCGTCTTTGTCAGACCTGCCACATTATTATAATTGATGGTTACGATGGAAAGAGTCATTCTCAGTCTTCTACTGTTTAGCGTTTAAAATAGTTTCTGTTTGCAAAAGTACAAAATATAATTCATACAGACATAAGAATCGAAAAAAATGTGTAATTTTGCAAAACAAACAAACCACGAAAGCCATGCTCTTCAATTCTTTTGAATTCCTGATATTCCTGCCAGCAGTGTTCCTGCTCTACTGGTTTGTCTTCCGCCAACGCCAACTGCAAAACCTCTTCATCGTCTGTGCCAGCTATGTGTTTTATGGCTGGTGGGACTGGAGATTCCTGCTTTTGATAGCATTCACCTCGCTGTGCAGCTTTTTCAGCGGACTGGCTATTGAACATTATCAGGCTCAACGAACTATGCAGAAGGCAGTGAGCGCTGCCAACATCGTGCTGAACATCGGCATCTTGGGAGTGTTCAAATACTATAACTTCTTCGTAGAGAACCTGCAACAGCTACTTGTCACTACGCTGGACTACCAGCTGGACTTTGCCACAATGAACATCATTCTCCCTGTCGGCATCAGCTTCTACACCTTCCAAGCTCTCAGCTACAGCATCGACGTGTATCAAAAGAAGCTGCCTGCCACCAGAGACATCGTGGAGTTCTTTGCCTACATCAGCTTCTTTCCTCAACTGGTGGCCGGCCCTATAGAGAGGGCCACCAACCTGCTGCCACAGTTTCAGCGCGACCGCAGGTTTGACTATGCTCAGGCAACCGACGGCTGCCGACAGATGCTTTGGGGCTTCTTCAAGAAGATGGTCATTGCCGACAACTGCGCCATGGCCGCCGACTATGTGTGGGCTACCCACGAAGACCAGACTGGCTTCATGCTGCTGCTCGGCGCACTGCTGTTCACCTTCCAGATTTACGGTGACTTCTCGGGATACTCCGACATAGCCATAGGCTGCGCCCGTCTGTTCGGCTTCCACCTAAAACGTAACTTCAACTACCCCTACTTCTCCAGAAGCATTCCCGACTTCTGGAGACGGTGGCACATCTCTCTGATGACATGGTTTCGCGACTATATCTATTTCCCCCTTGGCGGCAGTCGATGTAACCGGGCAAAAACTTTCCGAAATGTTTTTGTTGTATGGGGCATCAACGGCCTGTGGCATGGGGCCAACTGGACTTACATAGTCTGGGGACTATATCACGGTATGCTGTTAATGATATACAACTTGCTGGGCATCAAGAGAACCAACCAGCCAGCACCCTTTCATATCAAGCTGCTACAAGGCGGCATCACCTTCACACTGGTATGCTTCGGCTGGATTCTCTTCCGTGCGGAAACCATCGGTGATGCCGTCAGCTATTATTCCACTCTGTGCAGCAGCTCCCTGTTTGACATAGCTGGTAGTCACGATGCTCTGAAGACCATGAACTTCACCAAGACGCCCGGCCTCATTCTGATGCTGGTCTGTGAATGGATGATGAGAGACCGCCAACATGCCTTAGCATGGAAAGGTACTAACTGCTTCACCAGCAAAGCATGGGTGCGAGCCATCATCTATGTCGCACTCGCCATCATTACCATGGCCTACGCGGGAACGCAGTCGGCCTTCATCTACTTTCAGTTCTGAACAACCTCTGACCTATGAAACGATTTCTCATCAAGATAGTGCTGCTAACCCTTGCCTTCGTTGTTGTCAACATGGTGATGCTCTTCTCTGTACCCAGAGACAAAAACCACTACATGCGTACCTATTCAGCCAAGATACAGCAACTTGACGCCACCCCACCGCCACGCATTATCTTCATCGGGGGCAGCAACATTCCTTTCGGCATCAGCTCACCCGTCATTGCCGACTCGCTTCATCGTTCTGTCATCGACCTCGGTCTCCAGGCCGGCATCGGTGCCAGATACCTACTGAAGGACTGTCTGCCGTATGTACGGAAAGGCGATGTCGTGGTCTTACAACTTGAATATGAGCACTTCTATGGAACCAATAAAGGAGATCAAGAAGTCTTTCTGCTCTTCCTGCTGGAAAACAACTGGAGAAACTGGACACAGCTGGACGCCATTCAATGGAAATTTATGTTGGCAGACATTCCCACACAGGCCATGGCCAACATGAAGAGACTAAGAAGGTATCTGAGAAAACACACCTTTGACACACCGATTCAAGGAGATAAGTTTGACTATGTGAAGAGCGGTTTCAACAAGTGGGGAGATGAAGTCAGCCATCTCCATTTCCCCAGCACTTACACACCTTCCGTCATCCCTACGAACAAGATGGTGGACAAAGACTTCATCAACTGGATGGACCATATTCTGAACCAATATGAAAAGGCTGGAGCCAAGGTGCTCATGTTGCCACCCGCATGCGTGAAATCACAATACGCTTCATCATATAGCGAAGACATTGGTCGGGAACTTCACCGCATAGGACGCCCCTACATGACAAGTCCCGACGCCTTGGTGCTCGATGACAGTCTGGCTTTCAATACCGGCTACCATCTCAATGCAAAAGGTGTTGAGAAAAATACGCAAAGAATCATCAGCATACTTTCTCAACACCTTCCATAGATTTTCAGCAAAGCTACTCACCTTGCTGAAAGAAGGATTACTTCAAATATTTCTTCCCACCCTTGATGTAGATGCCGCGAGCAGGTTCACGCTTCAGACGGACACCCTGTAAGGTGTAGATGGCATCGTCATCACGGATTACTTGCTCATCAGCAGCATGCAGGTCGATGCCGGTGCTGATGGGGTTGATGAGTTGTCCGAACACATACGACTCGGCACCCGTCTGCGTAGCAGAACCAAAGACTGCGAAGACATGTCCGCCGGGAATCACCTTGTTGCCATAGGTGCGATATAAGCCAGGTCCTCGGTTGCCGTTACGGAACTCGTAGGCGAAACTATAGGTGCTGCGGTCGGCCACCAGAGAGTCGCAGTAGTATCCTGACATATAGGTCGTCGAGACAACAACATTGGATGTCAGCGATGTAGGAATGAACTTGGGATTCTCGATGGAGGAGTTGAAGAGAATGGCTCTGTTGGCCGGAATAATCTTTCCTGATGGCAGTGGTGTGAGCTTCAACGTGTCAGCTCCATCCATTGAACGGTTGACTAGGCTCCAGGCTTGCACTTCCTGCGGAATATAAACAGCATAGGTCGTAAACAGCGATCCCCAATAGCGGCCGTAGGGGGTACCTGCCTTCGGTGCAACTTCAAAGACATCGGGCACGATGGTCTTCTCTGTACGCGGGTCGTAGCTGACATGAGGTGGTTGGTTATAGACGCTATTCTGCGCAATGAGCTGTGCACGGTAGGCGAAATCGTCCATGAGGTGCGGGAAGGTGTAGTCGGTGGTGTAGTCGGTGGCATTGATGATCAGGCGGTAGTCTCTGTCTTGTTGGTCCCAGGTGACAATCTCCTCGCGCCAGTCACCCAACAGGTCGCCCATGACACAGGGATTCTGCTTACTGGAGTTGTTATAGTTGCCTACGACATAGTTGGCACCGTTAATCTGCATACGCCAGAAGGCATTCGAAGTAGGATTCCAATATTCCAGAACATTCTTGCCATAGAAGTCATCTGCCAGAGTTCCATTCCAGAAGATGCGGAAGCTGAGACCAGCACCACCACCATGGCTGACATCACTAAGAATGACATTGCGGTCGGTGTCGTAGAGATTGCCATCGGCGGAAGTCTGCCAGTAAGCATTCTCGGCCTCTGGATTGAAGTGAGCAATCAGACCGCGTCCGGTATCGCCGCCTGCCGTGATGCGGAAGATGATTTCGCCAGTCTTAGCATCACGCAGGTTGGCTCCATAAGGACTATGCTCCAGCGGCATGAAGAACTCTTGTCCGGGTCGTGATGGGATGAAGTCGCCCAGATGCGTGGCATCGCCATGCTCCAGTCCTGTACGATAAAGTGTTGTCCCATCGACATTGAGAGCACCTGAGCCGTAGGTGATTTCCTGCCGTCCGTCGCCTGTGACATCTCCTACAGAGAATGAGTGCGCACCCTCTCCATATACTGAGCTGTTCATGTTTTTCACCGTTCCGTTGGCATAAGTTACAGTACCGGCATTCCGGGCCGTTCCTCTGTGCAACCAGCGCAGGGTGAGGTTCTCACCGTCCCAGTCATAGGCTCCGATGTTGCAACCGCTATAATATCCTCGGGCAAAGATGGCGGAGGGGTTCTCCTCTTCCCCGTCGAGCCAGGCTATGCCGGCAAGGTAGCGTTCAGAACGGTTCTGGTTGCTATCGCCCCAGAAGCTGGTGCTCACATCGCCGTAGGCCGTATGATATTTGATGGTTTTCAGTTCGGCACCAGTGGTACCATCGAACACGGTGATGTACTCCGGACCGGCATCTTGCTTACCCCGGCCGTTCTTCCAATTGGCTGTCGGGTCATCGTTACCCATGAGGACATAGTTTCCCTCACCATCAACAGCACCCGGAGCAGTTTTCACCATAAACTCGCCAAAGCCGTCACCATCAAGGTCCCAGGCCACGAAGGGTGTGGTGTGGGCCGAATTAAACATGTTATGTCCGGTGTGGAGCATCCACAAACGCTTACCACTGAGTTTGTAGCATGAATAGAAAGCCGGCGACGTGATCCCACTGCTGGCAGCATCTTTCTCATTGCTGGGAGCCCATTTCAGGATAATCTCATATTCACCGTCGCCATCCATGTCAGCAAATGAAGCATCGTTGGGTGTGTAGGTGGCATTGGCTGATGTCGGGTCTATGGGAGCTCCACCCTCCAATGTAATATACTTGGTCTGGTTTTCCCAAGTTGCATCGCTCACTTCTGTCTCCACCAGATGACCGGCTCCGTCATAAACCTCCAATCTATAGTAGCTGCCTGCCGCACCGTTGGCATCCCTAAAGTTTGTACGACCGGTAATGAAACGTCCACTATTCATCTTCGTGTTAGCTGCATCTGCTGTGGTTCCGCGATAAAGCAGATATTTATAGTTACGGCCATCAGTCTTTCGGGCACGCCACGACACCAAGTTTCCAGAACTGGTATGCAGGGCCATCAGTCCACGCTTCAATGCAACAGGTTGTCCCTTAGGTTCACGGATAGTCACGGTGAAAAGTATGGAGAAGGTGAACACTTCCTCATTGTTAGCATCTTTGATGGTGACTGTAAGTGTGTTGGTGGATGTCTGGTATTGGGTCTGTACCTGGTAGCCTGCTGCTAATGATGACTGCAGCGTGGCCACAAAATCTGTGGGGACGGCGTAGAGCTTCGACTTCATACGGGTGCTCTCACCATTCTTCAAGTCTTTCACCAAAGCATAGAGGTCGGTGGTAGCGGCATCGGCACTACCTGTCTTTGCCATGCAGGTCAAAGATGACAGGAAATGAGAGGCCGTAAAAACTTCTTCGTCCATCACACCTTCAATAACAATATTGCGCAGGCCGATAGCCTTCGGCGTCGATGTGTCGATGCCATTAATATTATAAAGGTATAACGTCAGGTCCACACCCTGTTCGTCGGCCACCATGTCGCCTATGGTAAACTCATTATAAGCAAAGCCGTTAGGATTTCCTGCAGCAATCTTGTTGCGCATGATATTAACAGGTGACAAGTTCTTGCCACTGCTATTTCTGGGCTTAAGGGTGGCATCGACATTACCACCATCGGTCCCAACCTTCACACAGTCGAAACTAACCTTGGTGACCTTCAGTTTATGGCCAGCGGCTGGTTTTACGGTAAAGGTGGCAGTATGGCCTTCAGTGGCACTTGACACACGGGTTTGGGGTGTAAAACTTGCGAAGGGCGGATTGTAGGAAACAGCCGTATAGCCGGTGTCAGCATTACTGTTTACCAGGGCCACAACCGTAGCAATCTGATTTCCTTGGGTATAGTTGGCGGTGAGCAGTGAGGTGTAGGCTGCATTGCCCGTCATTGTCGTGGCACTAAGGTTGTCCACGTTTCCCATTTCCCACTTGATGCTCACCTTCTGTGCAAGGACGGTTGCTGCCATGAAGGACATCAGGCATAGAGATAAAAGTCTTTTCATCAGCGTTATTGTTTTGTTGGATTTTAACATGGTCATATTATTTATCTTGTTCTGGGGTTGAGGTTATGCCGTAGGGGGTGAAGGTGAGTTTTTTCCGACGGGTTTCGCAGCGTATGGCGTTGTTTCTTTCCCAGGCCTCCTGATTGACGTAGGGCCGGCTGTGGTCCAGGTGGAGCACGATGGCGCTATAGCGTATCTGCTTGGCGCGAATACCGTTGTTGAACAGGCGTTCGCCCATCTCGCGGTCTTCACCTCCATACTGCATGCGCTGGTCGAAGCCGCCCACGGCGAGGATGTCACTGCGCCAGCCGCTGGAGTTCATGCCGTTCCAGGTGGCGCGAGTGGGTGTGACATGGTTCATCAGAACCGTAAACCATCTTCTCTGTACGAGCTTGGTACACTTGAAGCTGCGCCTCAGTCCCTTTGCCAGCAGCCAGCGAAGACGGAAAGCCCTTCCGCTCCTGATATCGTCTTTGGTCAGGGCTTCGCTGACGGACATGGGCAACTTGAAATAGCCGCCGGAGAGGATGTAACCCTGCTCGGCATAGTGTTCATGGGTTCGAATGAAGTCGGTCCGCGCCACGCAGTCTTGGTCGGTGAAGATGAGATAGTCGGCAGTGGCGGCGCAGAGTGCCTTATTGAGAATGACGGTCTTGCGGAAGCCTTGGTCTTCGTGCCACACATGCTTGATGGGCAGTACTTTCTGCATGCGCTCGATGAGGTGTCGAGTTTCCTCGCCGGAGCCGTCGTCGGCAATGATGATCTCGTCGGCCTGCCGCTCCTGGAACAGATAGCTCCAGAGCGTCTTTTCCAGCCAGCGCGGGTTGTTGTATGTGGAGATGATGATGCCTATCGTCATGGTGACTTAAAGCTTGCTGATAAGTTTGTAGTAGTTGCGGCCTATGGTGTAGAGGTAGAGGTTGTGCCAGGAGAAGTATTTCGAGGCGGGGTTGATGAGAATGCCTGCGTCGGGCGAGGGAACAGAGATTCCTGCTTCTTTGCTCTCTATGTCTTTGCATGTTTGGGCAATGAAGTTGAACATGTTATATTTGTCAAGCACCAGCTCCTTGCTTTTTTCTAACTCGGCCTTCCGCTTCTCGTAGAGGTTATCGCTGATGACACGGTCGATAGTGTCGGCAGCATCATTGAAGTGGCGTATGTCTATCGGAGTGAGAGCCTTCTCGGGAAAGAAGTTGCCGATGTTGGTACATCCGTGGTAGATGGGGTAGGTGCCGGCCAGGTAGCAGTCGGCAATCTTCTCGGTCCAGTAGTAGTCGCTGCTGGAGTTCTCTATGACGATGTGGTATTTGTAGGGAGCCAGGACGTCCCATTTATCGGAGAAGGGCTTAAAGCCGCGTCCGAAGACATCCACTTTGTCACCATAGCGTTGCTGCAGTTTTGTGATGAACCGCAGGCGGTCAACATGTCCCTGTGTGAAGGCCTTGGTGCTGGAGATGACAGATATGAGCTTGTCTTTCTTCGGCTGTGCCCGTCGGATGGCTTCGTAGTTCATGGGGAAACGGTTGGTGCCATCGGGCTCGAAAGTGGCACCGACAAACCATGTCAGGATGGCTTGTGTATAGATGACGTTGGTCTGCGGGCCGGCTTTCACCTCTCTCTGACAGGCCAGCACCGTACCAAACTGACTACAGAAGGCTTTGGGATAGTCCAGCACACTGTAGGGCTCTCCCGTCAGCAGGATAGTGTGGCTGCGGGGCACATGGAACCTTTTTGGCTGACGCAGTCCCTTCTCCTTGATGACCACGAAGTCGGGCTCACAGTCCAAGTCGTTGATGACAAACTGGTATTGGCCGTCATCGGTGATGCCCCTTTCGTCTTTCATCTGACGAAAGTGTACCAGCGGGTCACGCGTTACTATTAATATTTTTTTCATAGTCGATGAATTTCTCCATGAATCGTTGCAGATGCTTCCATACGACCTCTTTCTTGACGAGTTTCATCTGGTCTTCATAAGACAGTTCTCTGATATCCTCGTCTTTCAGGAAATCGCTGGGCGACATGGCTTCTGCCGGAACATTGTTTTGCGGTATCCAGGTATATTTGCTCACCGTTGGTGCACAGATGACGAAGGAAGGCTTCCCCATGGAGTGGGCGATATGACGTGCACCACCCTCATTGCCCAGGAAGAGGTCTATGTTGGCACACATGGCCACCAGTTCTCTGGGACTCTTGGCCTGTATATTGACAAAGACGTTGGCAGGACATCCCTCATTTCTGTACTCCTCAATGACCTCAGCTTCCTCATAGGGAGCATAGTTATATATAATCTGAAAATTGGGATAGCGTTCTATGAACTGCCGTGTCAGCCATCGCATGTTCTCCTGAGCCCAGCTCTTGATTTTTACACGTGTCGTCACGGCCAGCAGGGCCACGGGTCGGCGGAAGTCTATGCCTTGCATCACCATGTACTGGCGAAAGCTCTCTTTCTCCTCTTCCGTGATGTGGAGTGTGAAGTCCTTCGTGTAGTTGATATCTGCCATCGATTCCAGCGGGTGTAGCAGTTTCAGGTTGTGGTCAATAATACTCTCTTTATATCCGCACACATCGAAACGGTGATTGAAGACAAACCTGGTATAGACTTTTTTCAGTCCGATGCGGAAGGGTGTGTGCAGCGAGAACCACGAGAACAGGGTGGTGTTGAAAGTGGAGCGCATGTCGATGATGATATCGTATCGGGTTTGATGGGTTATCTGCCAAACCTTACGGATGTAGGTCCAGGCATTGTGCCGCTCTTTGTTGCTGAAGGTGTAAATATTGCTGATTGACGGATGTCCGGCAAAAAGAGGTGCGAGGTTGTCGTTGAGTACTACATCGATGCGCGCTCCCTCCAGACTCTGGTGCAGAGTGTTGGTCAGCACGATGGAGAGGATGGAGTCACCCATCTGTCGAAATCGTATAACAAGGATGTTCATAACTCTGAAGTAGTGTTTTTTATTTTCGCATTTTGAACAGTGAGGTAAACTTCTTCCGTCGGTCCCAACTCCGGTCATGTCGATATTTTACCTGCATGGCCTTCTCGATGTCGTCAGTTGTCCACCCACGGGCTATGGCATATTCATTCAACACATAGTGGTAGATTTCCGTAGGTCGCCAGAAGAGCGTGAGGTTCTCCATACACTCGTCTTTAGGAACGGAATTGGGTGCATAGAACTTCATGCGGTTGATATCTATGAGAGTAAAATGGTGGTGCTCGTCCGTGTTGGTGTAGAGCACATTCGTTGGGTTGAGGTCGCGGTGGAGCACTCCGTGCTCATGTAGCGTTGCCACAAAGTTGGCATAGTCGCAGGCCAGTCCCTGGTCGAAGGGATTGGTGTCGATGAGAGGAGTCCTGACAGGCTGTGCATCGGTGAACTCGCAGAGATAATATACCTGCCGTATGAGTCCGTGGCGTCGTGTCTCAATGTAGGCAATGGGTTCGGGTGTGTCGAAGCCCATCTCTCCCAGTCGCACGGCATTCTCATACGATCGGCGAGCCTTGTTCTTTCGGAAGAAAGTATAGACCAGCTGCTTGAAACAGTCGTGACGTTTATACCGCTTAGCCACGATACGCAGACCGTTACGCTCGAAGAGACGTATCTGATTTCTGCCATCATGGAGGAGCTGTCCTTCTCCTTCGTTGAAGCGAGAAGGGACCGACTCTATCCAGGAGGACAGTTCTTGGTATGCAGGTGACAGAACGATATTCATGGTTGGGAAGGAGTGTTATTGGCGCTGCGTAGCACGATTCGTCCGTTTTCGACCTTGAAAAGATGGTCAAACTCCTCGTGGGTGCGCTTCCAGCGGTTATGGGTCCAGAGATAGAACTCCGGCTGGCGGTGTATGGTCTGTTCCAACAGTTCAAAGAACCTTTTGGTGATGCCAAACTCCTCCAGGGCGTTAGGGTCTCTCGTGATAAGCTGGAAGGTGCAGATATACTTGCCACGACGGGGTCTTTGCATATCGACATAGAACACGGCATTGTTCATCTTACGCATGATGCGCTCGCCACCTGTGAACACGGGAGTGTCCTGATTCATGAAATTCAGCCACAGGTGGATATTCTCCCATTTAGGCGACTGGTCTGCAATGTAGCCGAAGAGCGACATGCGACCTTCGCGCTTGTAGGTGAGCAGGTAGCGCAGGATGTCCTTTTTCGGAATACAGGTTCCTCCCATCTGGCTGCGCATGTCGATGAACAGTCGGTCAAAAATCTTGTTGTATAGGGGATGGTAGATAAGTCCTGCCACAGCCTCCGTATGGCGCTTCCAGGCCAACGCAGTGGCAGAGAGGTACTCCCAGTTGCAGTAGTGCCCCAGAATGGCAGCGCAGGCTTGCCCTTCGTCGAAACACTTCTCCATCTCTTCTGCTCCACGGAACTCGATATGTCGTAGCATATCCTCACGGCTCATGCTGAGCAACTTGACCGTTTCCAGGAAGTAGTCACACAGCCAGCGGTAGAAGCGGCGCTCTATCTGCCGTCTTTCTTCCTCCGTCTTCTCCGGGAACGACAGGGAGAGGTTTTTCCTGACCACCTTGCGGCGATAGCCCACGACGAGATAAACAAGGACCCATGCCACATCGGCCAGAGCGTATATCACGCACCAGGGTAACAGGGAGATGCAGTAGAAGACGGAATAGACTATGGGATATAAGAACCTGTTCATCATTGTTGCATATCGTGGAGTTTACGATAATAGCCTTCTTTGTTGATAAGTTCATCGTGGGTGCCGCGCTCCACGATTCGTCCCTCATGGATGACACAAATCTCGTCGGCATTCTTGATGGTTGACAGGCGGTGGGCAATGGCCACGGTAGTGCGGGTCTTCATGAGTCGCTCCAGGGCATCCTGCACCAGTCGTTCGCTCTCTGTGTCGAGGGCCGAGGTGGCCTCGTCGAGAATCAAGATGGGCGGATTCTTCAAGATGGCACGGGCAATGGAGACGCGCTGGCGCTGTCCTCCCGACAGTCGGCTGCCACGGTCTCCGATGTTCATGTTATACTGACCGTCGCTTTGCATGATGAAGTCGTGAGCATTGGCAATGCGGGCGGCTTCCTGAACCTGCTCGAGGGTGGCGTTCTCCACGCCGAAAGATATGTTGTTGCGGAAGGTGTCGTTGAAGAGGATAGCTTCCTGGTTGACATTACCGATGAGTTGACGCAGGTCGTGCACACCGATATCTTTGACGTTGATGCCGTCGATGAGCACCTCACCCTCCTGCACGTCGTAGTAGCGAGGAATGAGATCTACCAGCGTCGATTTACCTGAACCGCTCTGTCCCACCAGTGCCACGGTCTTTCCCTTGGGAATCACCAGGTTGATGTCGCGCAGCACCCAGTTTTCTCCATAGCGGAAGCTGACGTGACGGAATTCTATCTCTTTCTCGAAGCTGGATATATGAACAGGGTTGGGCTTGTCTTGGATGCTCACCTCAGCCATGAGGATCTTATCCACCCGCTCCATGGAAGCCATTCCCTTGGGAATGTTGTAGCTGGCCTTGGAGAACTCCTTTAGGGGATTGATGATAGAGTAGAGCATCACCATGTAGTAGATGAAGGTAGGTCCAGAGAGTGCCTGCTTGTTCAGCACGAGGATGCCGCCAAACCAAAGGACGATGACGATCATCAGCGTGCCGAGAAATTCGCTCATGGGGTGGGCCAACTGCTGGCGGATGATGACGCGCATGATGTTGTCACGATACTGGCTGTTCACCCGATCGAAGCGTGCATTCATCTTTTCCTCCGCACAGAAGGCCTTGATGATGCGCAGGCCGCCGAGCGTCTCTTCTACCTGGCTCATGGTGTCGCTCCAGAGGTTCTGCGCCTTGATGGACTTAGCCTTGAGCTTACGCCCCACAAACCCCATGAACCATCCGAAAATGGGCACGAAGACCACGGTGAAGAGCGTCAGCTGCCAGGAGATGATGACCAGCGTGGTGAAGTAGGCAACGATGAGTATAGGGTTCTTGAACAGCATGTCCAGCGAGGCCATGATGGAAGCCTCTATCTCCTGCACGTCACCACTCATGCGGGCTATGATGTCGCCCTTCCGCTCCTCGGAGAAGAAGCCCAAGGAGAGACTTGTTATCTTCTGGTAGAGCTGGTTGCGTATGTCGCGTACCACACCGGTACGAATGGGGATGATGGTGGCAGAAGAGAGAAAATAGGCACCGGTCTTCAGGAATGTCATGAAAGCCAGAAACAGTCCTATCAGGAAGAGTGTTGTCGTAGCACTATACTCGATGATCATCTCCTGCATGTAGTAGCTTGTATTGTTGCTCACCACCTCCTTGAGGTTGTTCCAGTCCCAGGGCATGAGGTCAACAGCTTTCAGGCCGTCCTCCGTCTGGAAAAGTATCTGCAACATCGGAATCAATGCAGCAAACGAGAAGATATTGAGCACTGCCGAAGAGATGTTGAAGAGCACCGACAACAGCAGGTATTTTTTGTAGGGCGGAACGAAGCGCCGCAACACTTTGATGAATTCTCTCATAATGTTTGCAAATATACTATAAATAGGGCGAACGGCAAAATTTTTCAGAGAATTTCTTCTCCCAGGAGCGTTGCACTCGTAGAGCCGGTGATGCGCACCCGCACCATCTCGCCCACCTGACGGCTTCCTTTGTCGAATACCACCATCTTTCCTTGTTCCGTTCTGCCGCAGAGCTGCTGGCGCGACCGCTTACTGAATCCTTCCACCAAGACGTCGAACTCCTTGCCCTCGTCACGTCGGTTGGCCTCGGCCGACAGTTCGGTCTGCAGTTGGATAAGTTCATTCAGGCGACGTGTCTTCACCTCGTCGGGCACATTGTCGGGCAGATGCTTCGAGGCGTATGTGCCAGGGCGCTCGGAGTATTTGAACATGAAGGCAGAGTCGTAGCCCACCTGGCGCATCAGCGACAGCGACAGCTGGTGGTCGGCCTCGGTTTCGTCGTGGTAACCCACGAAGATGTCGGTAGAAAGGCCGCAGTCGGGAACGATTCTGCGGATGGCTTCCACCCGTCCCAGATACCACTCGCGGGTATATTTGCGGTTCATGAGCTTCAGGATTCTGTCAGAGCCGCTCTGCACCGGCAGGTGTATCTGCCTGCACACGTTGGGTTCCTCGGCAATGACGTGCAGCGTCTCGTCGCTCATATCCTTCGGATGACTGGTCGTGAAGCGCACACGCATGGGGAACGCCTCGCGAGCTACGCGCCTCAGCAGCCAGGCAAAAGCCCCCTCGCCTTGCTCTTCCGCCGATCGCCAGCTGTTCACGTTCTGCCCCAGCAGCGTCACCTCCTTGAAGCCCCGCTCCTTCAGGTCGCCCACCTCTCGCAGGATGCTCTCCACGTCACGACTGCGCTCACGACCACGGGTGTAGGGCACTATGCAGTAGTGGCAGAAGTTGTTGCAGCCACGCATGATACTGACGAAGCCGCTGATGTTTCTTCCGCCGATGCGTTGGGGCACTACGTCGCGATAGGTCTCCGTCGTGGAAAGCTCAATGTTGATGGCCTTCAGTCCCAGCTCTGCCTGTGCCACCAGATCGGGCAGCGTCAGGTAGGCGTCGGGTCCGGCCACCAGGTCGGCATGATGGCGGCTCAGCAGCTCCTCTCTCACGCGCTCGGCCATACAGCCCAGCACGCCGATGATGAGTGTGCCGCCCCCGTGCCTCTGCGGGTCGGCAGCCTTCTTCCTCCTCAGGGCATTCAGCTCCTCCAGCCGGTGGTATATCTTGTTCTCCGCATTCTCGCGCACCGAGCAAGTGTTCAGAAACACGGCGTCGGCCTCCTCCACGTTGTCGCAGGTCTCATAGCCCGCCATCTGCATCACGGAGGCAACCACCTCCGAGTCGGCCACATTCATCTGGCAGCCGTAGGTCTCAATATATAGTTTTTTCATGACGGCTGCAAAATTACTCATTTTTTGCCACATAGCGAATCACTTTCAGGAAGTTTTCGCCAAACTCCCTCAGGTTTTGACTGTAGTCGTAAGGCTCTTCCACGGGTTTTACCCTCAGAAGCTTTGCTGCGAGGTCGTCTTCGTCGTGGGGGTCGAAGAAACAGACGTTGGCCTTAGCCTGCTCCTGGTGGACGGGCAGGTTGGAGAGAAACACAAACTTGTTGAGCGCCTTGCAGTCCTCCACGGTGGTATTCCAGCCTTCAAACAGCGACGGCTGGACAACGGCATACGAATGTTTCATCAGGCAATACAGCTCGCCGGCGTCAATCAGTCCGAGCAAAAGGATTTTATCAGAGAGCTGGTTGTCGGCAATAAAGTGCTTGATCTCTTCTATATAGTCGGGATTGCAATAGTCGGTGAAGGTTCCCGTGCAGACCAGCTGCATGTCAAGTCCCTGCCGTAAAGCCTTGTAGAAAGCCTTGAACAAGAAGAGGTGATTCTTATGCTTCCAGAACTGGTTGGCACAAAGCAGGTAGCGGCCCTTTATTCTGTATCTGGCTTTCACCTCCTCTAAATTGACTTGCGAAAAGTCAGGCTGCGACACGGCAAAGTGAACCACAAAGGTCTTGTTGCTAAACTCCGGATAGAAACGTCGGAAATCCTTTTCACAGTCATGGCTGCTGAAGACGATGGGGATGCCACGCCCCGCTATAGACCTGATGGCCAGATCTCTTCTCTTGATTTCGCGTGCGGAAAAATATTGAGGCAAGTATTTCTCTTGGAAGTCGGGACGCCAGAACACCAGTTTCTCTTTGGCTGAGCCAAAGCCGTATGGGAAGACCATCTCGTCTTCGGGCAACACCTTAAACATGTCGAGTTTCCGGCTGGCATTAAAGCCGCAGATGGCTTTTACCAAATCTCTGATTTTCTTTTTATAGAAAGCCTCATCGTCGATGATGACCACATCCATGTAAGGATATTGCGTGTGGGCCTTCAGGTCGATATAGGACTCTGTATCCCTGCAATACACATGAATGAAAGGTTTATCGCTGTCGTCAAGCATATTCAATGCTCTCAACAAGTTGCGGGCATAGTTCACTCCGCCCATCCACGATTTTCCCCACACATAGTAAAAACCTATTTTTGTTCGTCTTTTCATGGTTTCAATCTCTTTTATCTATCCAGTCGATATACATCTTTACACCTTGCTCCAAATCCACAGTCGGGGTGTACCCCCAGTTTCTGATGACTGAGATGTCGGCCTCCCAGTTGATGGGGTCTCCCTTGCGAAAGGCTTGGTTGAAGCTGACCGTCTTGTCTGTTCCCATTACCTTTCTGACGGTCTCTGCCACTTCACATATCTCTGTCTGCTTACCGTTGGCCACGTTCACGACCTCACCATTGAAGGCTGAATGGGTGATGGCCAAATCAATGATTCTGACGATGTCGCTGATATAGATGAAGTCGCGACTTTCATGGCCTGTTCCCCACAGGCACGGGTGTTCGTCTCTGAGAATCTTATGATACAAGTCCCAGAATATCTGCTTCCTCAGCCGCGGTCCATAGGCAGAAAATATACGCAGGCAGCACGTCTGTATGTCCCAATGCCTGCTGTACTCTTCGCATATCATCTCTGCCATGACCTTATGATAGCCATAAGGTGAAACCGGCATGCAGCACTGACTTTCCCTGATGGGCAGCGACGACGGGTTACCATAAACGGCAGCACTCGACATAGTGATGAACTTACATTGCGGAGCATGTTTCCTGATGGCTTCCAGGAGTTTGAAGACGTTCAGCGTGTTGAGCTTGAAATCGTTGAAAGGCTTTTCGAGGGAAAACGGAACATTAGCTGCTCCAGAGCAGTTGATACACACATCGTATTGCCGTTGCTCGAACAATCCGAGGAAGTCACTGTCAACGGCATCGATGAAGATGTAATCAGGGCTGTTGTAATCCAACACCACGTCACACCCCCACACCTCGTGCTCGCGGGAGAAGTAATCTACACAGTGGCTTCCGATGAAACCTTTTGACCCTATGACAAGTATTTTCATTTGCCTATGATAGTATAAATGAGGTTATTCTGTTGGTTAAGCGCTGGAGCAACGGAGAAAGATATTTCGTTGCCATATAGGAAAAGCTTATGGTAAGGAACAAGCAGACTGCCAGGCTCTCATAATACGCCAGCCCCGGATGGGCAGGAAACATCTGGATGAACACCAGGCTACCCAACGAACACATGATGGGCCAATGAAGCAGATATACCCAAAGGGAAATCTTTCCCAAGGCCTGGACGGGCTTCAGGTTTAAACATCTCTGGGCATGACCGTTCATGATAACGAAGACAAGCATCAGTGATGTGGATAGAACGTATTTTTCCTTGATGACATAGCTAAGTACTGAGACTATCAGCAGGACCCAGGATATCCATATACCATAGCGCAGCTGACGTAGTTTTTGTAAATCCTGATAAGACTGAGATATCATAGCTCCCACGGCAACTGCCAGCAGTTGCTTCATGTGCCAAAAAACAAGAATACACAAAAGATAAACCATGAATCTTTTCTTTCTGGCCAGGTTCTCGGTGCCCAGCTGAAGGATGATGACGAGAAATGTTCCCCAGAAGATATAAGACATCATCCACCCAGGCGGTATGTATGACAAAGCATATTCAGCGCCTCCCGGAACGGTGAAGAAGATGCCTTTCAAAAGTGCCGACACCTTGAAAGAGGTGTAGAAGTCTCCTATCCAGGGATCCTGTGTCAGACTGGAAACCTCCGTAGTGAAGAAACATCCCGACACTCCCATCAGGAAGACCAACAACTGAACAACGGCAAGTGGAAGGGAAAGTCTGAAATAACGCTTGACGATGGTTCCTTGATAGTCGTGACGGCTCATCAGCGCCTGAGAAACAGAAAAACCACTGAGCAACAGAAAGAAGAAGACCGCCCAGGTGCCGTTGGTCAACAGGTGGAATGGGGTAGGAAGCTGGCGCACGAGAACATCTTCAACGACAAAGGTTGCGTTGACATGGAATACCAACACCGTCAGACAGGCCAGTCCTTTCAGGCCATCAATATATGTTATTCTCATCTTACTTTGACAGATTTATTGTTATGATATGGGTTCTGCAGCTGCCCGCTCATGATCTTCACAATGGCATGTACAGCACGCCTTTCAAAGTGTATATGGTCTATGCGCATGTAGTTGCTATTCATCATGGTTGCATTGACATCCAAAAGTTCCACGCCCAGCTCCTGGGCCACCTGTCGGATCATCAGGTTCTTTTGGCGTGAGTTGCTGTTGATGTCCTCATCGTATTCTTCCAGTTTAATCCTAAAAGTTCTTTCTATCCAGGAAGAGATTTTCCCCAGTGGCTTCACACAGAAAAACACTGTCTCCAAAATAATGCGGTCGGAATACTGCTGCAAAAAGGTTATCAAAGCCCGGAGGTCTCTGCCGAATCTGTCATAGTCTTCTGTTTGATAAGTCTCACCGTCATCATTGACTCTCGAATGGTTGCCCAGTTGTATGAAAACAGCATCATAACGCCGACCACATTCGAAGAAAGCATCCACCTGACTACAAAACAAACTGTCGTGCAGACCGGAGGATGTGCCCAACAAATCTACCGGCTCGTTCAGCTCCTTGGCCAGCCGACTCCTGACCATCCTGGACGTAGAGTCGCCGACAAGCAATATCCGACGGGCATCTTCACCATTGGCTCTGTCATACCAGAAGTTGGACCACTCGATGTCTTCTCGTCCGCAGATGTTACCATGGACAGACTCCAGCAAGCTACGATAGCTCTTCATATCTTCTTCACCTTTAACGTAGTCTTTTTACAACCTTGGCAGGATTTCCCGCCACGACGGTCCACGACGGAACATCCTTGGTCACCACACTGCCCGCTCCGACAACAGCTCCTTCGCCGACTGTAACGCCTTTTAATATGATAACATTCATACCTATCCATGCATCATCGCAAATCCTGATGGGCTTACTCTTTACGTCACTCCAGTCTTTATGGGCAATAAAATTGTGGCCGCCCCGGATATCACTCAACTCGTCGTCAATATCTTTCCTGCGCTTCATGAAATCCAGCGAGTGGGAGTCATGATCATACATTGTTCCACCCCAGGCTATGGTCACGTTGTCTCCAATCTCTATGCTCGAGCGACTGATAAAAGTGCCCCCCCCGACATAAGAATGGTTGCCTATGGTTATCTTTCCGGCCTCTGACTCAAAGATAAAGTTGCCGCCCACAATGCTGTCATCACCTATAAACAGGTATTTTCTGTCCTGTGGTTTGTCAAGCCGGATACTAATGCCACGATTGACAGAGTTCCCTATCTCGGCATACCGCTCCAGCATGCGAGCCTTCCTATTTTTCTTCAGTTTCCTGACAAATCTGAATATTCTCATTTTTTTTCAACATGTTCAGTCCGAATGCCATGGTATAAACTTAGTTTTAAATTACAAAGATATGAAAAGATGATGATATTTCATTATTATTTGTCTGATTTTTGTTTTTTTAACTGATTGCGACTTTCGGGGCAACGCTCACCTTCCGGGAGGTCTATTTTTTATGCAACTTCGGAAACTATCGTGAGCTTTTTGTCAAAAAAACTTCGAATTTCAGATGGAATTTGGGGGCTTTCTGCAAAAAGACTTATCGCTGGTCTTCATTTTGCGAGTATTGCGCTCGCCTCGAGACCTGTCTTTTTCCATGGATTGAGAAAAGATCTTACTGCCTGTCCCAAATGGATACTCTATTCCCAAAAATAAATACTTTCGCCGCCAAAGTCATCCACTTTCGCCGCCAAACTCGTCCACTTTTTCCCAGAAAGTCTATCACTTTCGCTGCCAAACTCGGCCACTTTAGAAGCTAAAGTCTGTCACTTTCGTCGCCAAACTCAGCCTCTTTAGAAGCTAAAGTCTGTCACTTTCTTTACGAAACCCATCACCTTTCTGAGCTAAAGTCATACGAGTTTGTTTTCGTTCTCAGTGTTTTAGGGTGTCAAAAGTCAGGCCTTTGGGCTTGTCTGCCGTTCTGCCTTTTGACAAAAATTTCTGCTTACAGGAAAAAGAATAGGGCCTGTTTTGCCTTCCCAAGCTTATTTTTTGACGCCTGCAGGGGTGTGAGATGGACCCAGGCTGAGGTCAGAAAGATATGACTTTGGACAACTGCTTTTCCAGATTCCAAAAAACCTATGTAAAAATAAATGATGAAAAGTAAGAAAAAACTCTACGACAACGCAGACGCAGCGGGTTTGGCCATAGGCTAAATCCGCTGTTTCTGTGTTATTCTTTTTTTGCGTGTTTCTCTCTCCAGAGGATGTTGCGGGGGTGGTGATTGAGGATTTCCTGGCGCAGCAGGGAGGTGTCGATGTGGGTATAGATTTCAGTGGTACCGATGTCTTCATGTCCTAACATGGCCTGGATGGCGCGGAGGTCGGCACCGCCCTCCAGGAGTGCTGTGGCAAAGGTGTGGCGAAGAGTGTGGGGAGAGATGGTCTTATGGATGCCTGCTGCCGCTGCCTGGCGCTTGATCATGATGAGTATCATGGTGCGCGTGAGGTGGGCACCACGGCGGTTGAGGAAGACGTAGTCTTGCTCGCCGGGCTTTATATTCATGAGGTTACGGTCGAGGAACCACTTCTTCAGCTCCCTGACGGCCTGCGGTGAGATGGGGACGAGGCGCTCCTTGCTGCCTTTTCCTAAAACCCGGATGAAGCCCTCGTCAAGGTAGAGGTCGGAGAGCTTTAGGTTAGTGAGCTCCGACACGCGCAGGCCGCAGGAGAAGAGCACCTCGATGATGGCCACATTGCGCTGCCCCTCCCACTTGCTCAGATCGACTGAGCGCTCCAGCTGATCGACCTCGGCCGTGGTGAGCACCTCGGGGAGGTGGAGCCCCAGCCGGGGCCACTCCAAGAGTTCGGTGGGGTCGTCGGCAATGTAGCCTTCCAGTCTCAGGTAGCGATAGAAGGAGCGCACGCCGCTCAATACGCGTGCCTGGGAGGTGGGACCGATGCCCTGCTCGTGGAGGGTGGAGGCAAAGTGCTGCAGGTCGGCCAGCGACAGGCTCTCCACGGCGTGCTGCTCGCGCTGGCAGTAAGCCGCCAACAGTTGCAGGTCGTGGCGATAGGCCTCCAGCGTGTTGGGCGAGAAGTTGCGCTCCAACTTGAGGTATCTGATGTAGCCCTTGACGACATTTGTGTCTGATTTCTTGTTGGTCTCCATTATTTTTCTTATTTTTGTCCGCAAATATACAAATTTTCTCTGACATGAAGATACAAATCGTCAACGGACCAAACCTGAACCTGCTCGGGACGCGAGAGCCCGACATCTACGGGAGCAACGACTTCAACAGCTTTCTTGCCACCCTTCGCCAACAATATCCCCAGGTGGAGATAGACTACTACCAGAGTAACGTGGAGGGCGAGCTGATCAACAAATTGCAGGAGGTGGGGTTCTCGGCCGACGGCATCGTGCTGAATGCCGGTGCCTACACCCATACGAGCATTGCGCTGCACGACTGCATCAAGGCGCTGAAGACCCCCGTGGTGGAGGTTCATATCAGCAATGTGCACAGGCGGGAGGAGTTTCGCCACCACTCGATGATGGCAGCAGCCTGCAGAGGGGTCATCTGCGGGTTTGGCCTGGACAGCTACCGGTTGGCCGTAGAGTCGTTTCTATGATGCAAGGACTGGATCGCTATATAGAAGAACACACCGACCGGGAGCCTGACTATCTGTATCGGTTGTGGCGGGCTACCAACATTCACACCATACACGGCAGGATGGCGAGCGGACACCTGCAAGGCCGTCTGCTGAAGATGGTGGTGCAGATGGTTCGACCGGAGAACATCCTGGAGGTGGGAACCTTCAGCGGCTATTCTGCCCTCTGCATGGCTGAGGGCCTCGCCTCGCTGGAGAAACAGACCGACGAAGGCCGCAGACAGACAAGAAGACGGGTATGGACTTTTGAGATAAACGACGAGATGGAGGACTTCACCCGGCCGTGGATAGAGCAGTCGCCCTGGGCCGAATATGTGGATTTCCGCATCGGCGACGCCACCACAGAGGCTCCGAAGTTAGGGATTGACTTCGACCTTGTCTTCATGGACGGTGACAAGCGCACCTATGTGGAGACCTACGAGGCACTCCTGCCGCTGCTCAAAGGGGGCGCCTTCCTGCTGGCCGACAACACGCTGTGGGACGGACATGTGGCCGACACGGCCTACGACCACGACCAACAGACGGTGGGCATCCGACGCTTCAACGACCACCTGACCAACGACCGGCGAGTGGAAAAAGTGCTGCTCCCACTTCGCGACGGACTGACCCTCATACGGAAGAATGATTCATCAGGCATTTAGTAATGATTTCTGAGGTTCAATCGTACCTGTTTATTTTTCAATCATCACTAAAAAGTGTTTCCTCTTATTCCGATTTTCACTTTTAATGATTACCTTTGCAGCAAATTCAATCTCTAAAAGAATATGCAAGAGACCAGACAAAACAAAATAGCACGGCTCTTTCAGAAGGAGCTGAGCCTGATATTCCAGAGTCAGACAAGGATGATGCACGGCGTGATGGTCAGCGTGACACGGGCAAAGGTGAGCCCCGACCTGAGCGTCTGCACTGCCTACCTGAGCGTGTTTCCCAGCGAGAAGGCTGAAGAAATCATCAGCAATGTGAACACCAACATAAAGACCATACGCTACGACCTGGGCAAAAGGGTGGGCAAGCAGGTGCGCATCATTCCCGAGCTGCGCTTCTTCATCGACGACAGCCTCGACTATATAGAGCACATTGATGAACTGCTGGCAAAGTAAGACGAGGAGTTTTAAAAAAAGGAGTGTAGAGTCAGCATGAGGTTTCCTTTCTACATAGCACGCCGCTACCTCTTCTCCAAGAAGAGTACCAATGCCATCAACATCGTCTCGGCCATCTCCATGACGGGCGTGATGGTGGCCACCATGGCACTGGTGGTCGTACTGAGTGTCTTTAACGGCTTCCACGACTTGGTGGCAACGCTGTTCACGTCTTTCGACCCCCAACTGGAAGTGACACCCGTCATGGGAAAAACGGCACCGGCTGACGACCCGTGTCTGCTGGCCATCAAACAGCTGCCGGAGGTGGACGTGGCAACAGAGAGCCTGGAAGATCAGGCGCTGGCCATCTACCACGACAGACAGGCTATGGTCAGGGTGAAGGGAGTAGAGGACAATTTTTCGGAGCTTACTCACATTGAAGACATCCTCTATGGAGACGGAGACTTCAGCCTGCATGCCGCCAACCTGGAATATGGCACCGTTGGCATCCGACTGGCACAAGACCTGGGCATGGGTGCCTACTTTGCAGACTACCTGAAGCTATACGCACCCATGAGGGAAGGACAGGTGGATGTGGGCGACCCGTCGGGGGGCTTTATGGTTGACTCGGTTATCTCGCCAGGCGTTGTCTTTGCCGTGAACCAGTCGAAGTACGACAAAAGCCTGGTGCTCACCAGCATTGCCTTTGCACGGCGCCTCTTCGGACAGCAGGGCATGGTGTCGTCCTTGGAGCTACGCCTGAAAGACGGCAGCGACATTGACCTCGTGAAGACAAAAATCAAAAAACTGGCAGAAGGCAGATACAAGGTGCTCGACCGCTATGAACAACAGGCTGACACTTTCAAGATTATGCAAATAGAGAAGATTCTGGCCTACATCTTCCTGACCTTCATCCTGGTGGTGGCCTGCTTCAACATCATCGGCAGCCTTTCGATGCTGATGATTGACAAGAAAGACGACGTGACGACCTTGCGCAATCTGGGTGCCACCAACAAACAGATTACACAAATATTTATGTTGGAAGGACATCTGATCTCGATGACCGGTGCCGTGGCAGGTATTGGTATCGGACTGTTGCTCTGTCTGATACAACAGCAGTTCGGCCTGGTGTCGCTGGGCAACAAGTCGGGAACATTCATCATTGAAGCCTATCCCGTCAGCGTGCACTACATAGACGTGCTGATGGTCTTCATCACAGTCGTTGTGGTAGGAGCACTGGCAGCATGGTATCCCGTCAGGTCTTTCTCTCAAAAACTGATGAAGTAAAACACTGCTTTTATTCCAGATGAACATGCCGCACGTTGACACGTTCGTGCAGGAAGATTTGTGCACTCTCCTGAAAGCGGTCGGGATTCTCAGTGGTCAGATAGCTCACCTTACCACCCTTGGTGCAGACACGCTCTATCTGCGGATGACGTTCAAGATAGGTCTTCAAACTATCTGCCACATACTCGCCCTGCGGAACAATGCGCACACCGGGCTGTATGTACTTTAATATCTTAGGCATGAGCAGCGGATAATGGGTGCAGCCTAAGATGACGGTGTCGATGTCGGGGTCTTTGCGCATGAGCTCGTCAATGCGCTTCTTCACAAAATAGTCGGCACCAGGGGAGTCGGCCTCATTATACTCCACCAGCGGCACCCAGAAGGGACAGGCCACACCCGACACCTTGATGTCTGGCCAAAACTTATTGATTTCCAGCTGGTAGCTTCCACTCTTCACGGTTCCCTCTGTTGCCAAAAGGCCCACATGGTTGTTTTTTGTCAGCTTCCCGATAACCTCTGCCGTTGGTCGGATGACACCCAGCACTCGTCGGTCTTTGTCCCACTCGGCTATGTCGCGCTGCTGTATGCTGCGGAGGGCTTTGGCAGAAGCTGTGTTGCAGCCTAAGATAACCAGATGGCAACCTAAGGAGAAGAGCTTCATGACAGCCTGACGGGTGAACTGATAGACCACATCGAAGGAGCGGGGACCATAGGGGGCACGAGCATTGTCGCCCAAATACAGATAATCATATTCGGGCAACTGCTGGCGAATGCCATGCAGAATGGTCAGTCCACCATAGCCGGAGTCAAAGACTCCTATGGGACCTGGGGCAGAGGGAAACATCGACGTCATCCGACAAGGGGGGAAAAGGGGATTATTGGTTAGCCTCAAGCACCTCTTTCACCGCATCGGTGATGTTGACACCACGCACAGGGTCGATGTAGGGGAGCGTGTTGGACGATGTGTTCAAGACAAAGGCTAAGCCAAGTTTGGCACCCACCGTTTGGATGGCCTTGGCAAGTTTCTCATGGAGCGGCTTCATGGCATCCTCTTCTGCCTGTTTCAGCAGACGTATGGACTCTTCCTTGAAGGCGACATTGCGGTCCATCATGTCCTGAATCTCCGACTGTCGCTTCCGCAGAATAGACGGGGCAAAGTCGCGCTGTCCCTCCAGGAACTCTTCGAACTTCTTGTTGAACTCCTCTTCACTGCGCTTCGTTTCTGCGTCATACTTGATGCGCAAGTCACCAAGGTTGCGCTTGACGATGGCATAGTCTGTCATGCCCGACAACACCTCATCATAGTTCAGATAGCCAAAAAGAGGAGCTGCAGGCTGCTCTGCAGAAGCCTGTTGCTCTTGTGCTGACACCGTTAGCGACAACACAAGAGCAACCAGCATTATGATTTGTTTCTTCATGAATGACAATGATTCAAAACAGACGTTGTTTACTTCAACTTGATGACCTCGGACTTGCAAGCCTCGGTGACATCTTCACAAAGAGTGGGGTTGATGAACGGCAGTGAGCCTTTCATCACGATATATACATAGCCGCCCTGGGTGCCAACATTCTCGATGGCCTTGGCAACCTTCATCTGGATGGGCTGGAGAAGTTCCTGCTGCTTCTTCTGAAGCTCCTGGGAATTGTCCTCATAGGACTGCTGTATCTTCTGCTGCATTTCCATCAGCTTCTGTTCCGTTGACTGTTGGTCGGTAGCACTCATGGTAGATTTCTTCTTGTCGTAGTCATCAGCCTGACGACGGAATTCTTCCTGCAAACCCTTCAGTTCGTTCTCATACTGCTTGGCCATAGCCTGCAGGTCTCCCTGAGCCTTGGCATATTCGGGCAGGTTCTGTGCAATGGCGTCATAGTCAACACATCCAAACTTCTGTGCAAAGACTGTTACAGGTGCCAGAAGCAACAATGCTAAAATAATCTTTTTCATTTTTCTGTCTTTTGTTTTTTGTTATTGTTATGATTTATTCTTTCTTAATATCCCAGTTTCTGGAGCACCTCGTTACTGATGTCGATGCTCGGGGAGCCGAAGATGATGCCCGTGTCGCTGGCCCGGTCAAGCACAAGGCTGTAGCCACGCATCTCTGAGATTTCTTTCACCGTGTTATAGATTTCGTCTTGAATAGGCGACATCAAACTCTGGCGCTTCTTGAAAAGCTCACCCTCAGGCCCAAAGTACTTACGCTTCAAGTCACTGGCCTCCTTTTCTTTCTGCATGATGGCCTCCTGACGGTCTTTCTTTTGTTCCTGCGAAAGGAACACCACCTCGTTCTGGTAGTTCTTATACATGGTGGCAGCCTCCGTGTTGAGAGCCTCAACTTCCGCCTGCCACTTCTTGCTGACCTGGTTGAGCTGCTCGTTGGCACGCTCATAGGCGGGTATATTCTTCAGGATATACTCCATGTCGAGCAAAGCAAACTTCTGTGCCGAAGCCGTGCCGATGAAGGCTACGAGCAATGCGATGCTGATGAAAATCTTTCTGATCATATCTCTTTTCTCCTCTTTTTTAAATGATTCATTGATTACGTTTCACTCATCACTCCTTAGAACTCCTGTCCCAGGATAAAGTGGAAGTTGCTTCCACCCTTCTCCATGATGTTGCCGTTCTTCACCTTGTCGAATCCATAAGCCCAGTCGATACCCATCAATCCAACCATCGGGAGGAAGACGCGAACACCGATGCCGGCAGAACGCTTCATGTCGAAAGGATTGAACTTACTGCTATGGTGCCAGGCATTACCTGCTTCCACAAATGTCAGACCATAGATGGTGGTGTTGCCCAACATGAACGGGTAGCGCAACTCTGCCGTGAAACGATCGTAGGCATAGCCCTCCTCATAGTAGGGAGTGAGCGAGCCATTCTCATAGCCACGCAGGCCGATAGTCTCCTCTGCATATCCCGTTGAGTAGCCACTCATACCGTCACCTCCCATATAGAAGGTTTCAAACGGTGACTTCTTATACTTGTTGTAGGCACCGAGAATACCCAGTTCCACTCGCGTCATCAACACGAAACACTTTACGCCCTTGGTCAGCGGGGTAAAGGTGCGTGCCTTGAACTTCCACTTATGGTATTCCACCCAGCGGTATTTCTCCTGCTGCTCTGCCTGGTAGTTAGGCGAATTGTAGTTGTTGGCAAGGTTCTTATAGTCCTTGTTGCTGAAGAGCGACCATGGCGGCGTAAGCGTCAAGGACGCTGTGAACTCCGAACCGCTTCGTGGGAACAGGTTGTTGTCGGTTGACGTACGGTTCAGCGAGATATTTAGATTGAGGTTGTTGGAGTTACCATTGGTAATCAGGAAGTAGCGCCAGTTCTTCATCATGTAGCGAGTGAAGCCCAGCTGTAGCGACAGGAAGAAGAAGTCGTCCGGCCAGCGCAGACGCTTACCCCATCCTACAGACACACCAAACATCTGGATGTATTTGTCGGGATCGTAATAGTTCTCCATATTGTAATAGCCACCACCATACGAACCATAACCCAGCATGTAGTTATAGTAGTTGCTCATGTAGCTATTATTATAGTAGTTGCTCGAGACGTCAGTCTGACGTGAGTAGAATCCACCGACATTAAACTGCGTCGGTCGCTTGCCACCGAGCCAATTGGTTCCGTAGCTGACATTGTATGACTGGTAGTATGTACCATTTGTCTGTGCTCCGATAGACAGTGTCTCACCATCACCGATGGGCATGATGCCGCGGTGCTCTTTGTTCTTGTTGAAGAGGTTGGCCATGGAGAAATTGTTCAGTTTCAGGCCAACTCGTCCGATGACACCCGTCTGTCCCCAACCGAGCGAGAACTCCACCTGGTCGTTGGACTTCTGCTCCAGGTTCCAGTTGATATCCACCGTACCATCATCAGGATGGGGCTTCACGTCGGGACTGACCTTCTCCGGGTCGAAGTGGCCCATGGAAGCCAGGTCGCGGGCTGAACGCATGAGGGCATCTTTAGAGAAGAGGTCGCCCGGCTTTGTGCGGAGCTCACGACGCACCACATTCTCATAGATACGGTCGTTGCCGTTGATTCGTACATGACTGATATGGGCTTGTGGACCTTCCACAATTCTCATCTCCAAATCCACAGAGTCGCCCATGATGTTTACCTCTGTCGGATCGAGACGGTAGAAGAGATATCCGTTGTTCCAGTATTCGTTGCCCACGGCATCTTCATCTTCTGTAAGGCGCTTGTTCAGGAGCTTCTGGTTATAGACGTCGCCACTCTTCATGCCGAGCAGCTTGCTGAGATATTCCGTGTGGTAGATGGTGTTACCCACCCAGGTGATATTTCGGATATAGTATTTCTTTCCTTCATCGACCTTCAGGAAGATGTTGACATGCTTGGCATCGTGCATCCAGACACTATCCTCCAGAATGACGGCATCACGATAGCCCAGCTCATAGTATTTCTGGATGAGGTTTTGCTTGTCTTCCTTGAAACGCTCGGGCGTAAAGCGTTTCTTGGACTTGAAGATATTGGCCAGGGTTCCTGCCTCATGGGTCTTGGTAAAGGCTCCTTTGGTGAAGAGCGACCCCTTAATCTTCCTGTTGGAGAGGTTCTTATTGCCAGCCAGATAAATCTTTCTGACTCGAATCTTTTCCTTCTTATCGATGATGACATCCAAGATGACATGGTTCTTCTGCGAGATATCTTCGCGCTGCATGATTTCCACCTCTGCATTCTTGAAGCCTTTATCATCAAAATATTTCTTGGCCAAAATCTTGGCTCTGTCCAGATGGTTGGGATGGATACTCATGCCCTTCAGCAGACCGAGCTTCTTCTCCATGTCCTCACGCTCACTTTTCTTCAAGCCTACATAGTTGATAGTGGACACTCGCGGACGACTGGTCAGCCATACATGCAACCAGATTTTGTTTCCAACAATAGAGTCGGCAGTGATGCTGACATCTGAAAACAGGCCGTGCTTCCAATATCTTTTCATTGCCTCAGTAATCTCTGTTCCCGGCACCTCCAGTTCCTGTCCGACGGTGAGCCCGGATATGCCGGCAAGCACATAGTCTTCATAATTGGAGATTCCCGAAACATTAATGCCTCCCAAGATACATACTCGGGGTGAGCCGGTATAAGAGATGGTGGGATTCACCAACTTGTCCTGCGCCGAAAGTTGTGGTATGAAGAACAGTGCCTGCATGGCAAGTACACTCATGAGCAGCACTGATCTGCGGACTTTCTCCACCTTATTATATATATATGTCATGGTCATCATTATTTCGTTATTCTTGTCGATGGCTCTTATTCATGCTCCTTCCTCAACCTGAGCCTCAGTCTTTCCGAAACGTCGCTGCCTGCTCTGATAGCTGGCAATGGCCTTGTGGAGGTCGGCCTCCTTGAAGTCTGGCCAGTAGGTGTCGCAGAAATACAACTCCGAGTAGGCTATCTGCCAAAGCAAGTAGTTGGAGATACGCAATTCGCCTCCCGTTCGGATGAGCAAGTCTGGATCAGGCATGAAGTTGGTAGCCAGATGCTTGCTGACGACTTCCTCCGTGATTTCTTCTGGCTTGCAGCCTGCCAGGCTACGCACGGCCTCGGTAATCTCCCAACGACTGGAGTAGCTAAGGGCCACCACCATCGTCATGGCATCATTGGCAGCCGTATGTTCTTCTGTTTCGCGCAACTTGTTACGCACAGCCTCTGGCAATCGGTTCATATCACCGATAACGCGGAAACGTACATTGTTCTTCATGAAGATTTCATCTTCCAACGAGCTCAGCACCAGTCCCATCAATGCTGCCACCTCATCGGCAGGCCTGTTCCAGTTCTCTGTAGAAAAGGTGTAGAGTGTCAGGTATTTCACGCCGAGGTGCACACATTCCGAGGTGATACGTCTTACCGTTTCCACACCTGCCTGATGTCCCATATTGCGTGGCAAGCCTTGTTCGTTGGCCCAGCGTCCGTTGCCATCCATGATGATAGCGATGTGCTGAGGAATCCTTGTTTTATCTATTGTTACCATGTCTCTATTCGTCTTGGTTATGACACACTTTACACTTCGCCCAAAAACTGTAGGTCAGTGACAGCTGAAGGACGCTGTAGCAGTCGGTATTCTTAAACGGCCCGCTACTCTTCACATAATAAGGGTCTGCCACTCCGTCGAGTTTGTCACTCATAGAGAAGTGGACTGCCCACTCCAGGCCGAGGTTCAGCCGAGGTGCTATCTTGTATTTCAATCCAAGTCCTATCGGAACATTGGCTGTGGTAGCACTCTTTCCGTTACCACTGGCTGAAGTTATGCCCAGGCCCCCGAAGACAAACGGTGTGAGCCGCTGTGCTCCACGGTAGTCGCGCCCGGTGCCATACGGCCAGAAGTTATATTCATAGGTCAGGCTCACATCGACGAGCGAGTTGCTGAACTCGTAGGGTGTCGTCTGAAAGTCGGGATAATAGGTTTCTACATTCTGTGAGGAGCCCTTGATTTTCCCGTATGTTGCCGCCAGTCGGAAGGCCATGTAGGGATTGAGCACACGTCGTGCCATGATGGTTGCCATGGGTTGCATTTCCTTGAAAACTCCGTCATTGAAGTCCCCCTCATACGTCATCATACCTGTACCCAGCCCTATCTCCATCCGGTATTCCGGTTCTGATTGTGCCAGCACTCTGATAACTGAGACCAACAGGATAACGACTGCAACGAAGACTCTACGCATAAGCATCTCTTTATTTTAAAGGACTACCATCCCAGCTGGCTAAGGCGTCCCTTCCATATCTTGCCATTCTCTCCTACCAGCCACAAATAGTCGTTGTTGTCCACTGTCAGGGTGAAAGTTTCGTTGGCGGTGACCAGTTCTGCAGGCAACTGGTAGCTGCTGGTAAGTGTCCATGTCAGGCCGCTGTTTTCTGTATAGTAAACGACGTAGGATTCAGAGGTATTGTCAGATGACACAGTGCCAAAGGCATACACCTTCTTGTCATAGACCAGACCTTGCAGTCCGTCGAGACGTGGCAGCGTGCGCACCACCTCTTCATCAAGGCTATAGTAGGTCCAAGGTTCGTTCACGGCATTTGGTCCGGTGGTTTCTATTTTCCCCCAAATCATCGTCTTCCGGTCAGCAGGGTAGTCTGTTTTATTTCGGTTTCCGAAGAGCAACAGGCGATTAAAACCTGCCACTGTCTGCTGCGGCAGACTGACCAGCTGAAGGTTTTCGGTCGGCAATAATGTAACATGATCGTCAAGTGTTTCAGGAGTCCATGTCTTTCCGTCAGCCGACGAACTCAGTCCCGTAGCGGTGAGTGCATAGAGGGCGTTCTTTCCGGCTCCTATCAGTTTGACGAGTGTAGCATTGCTGGTCTCCTGTGTCCATTGTTCGCCATCGGGAGAACTCAACACGAGGTTTCCTGTCAGGATATAAAGTTTCCCGTTATATACTGCAATATTATCTCCCACGTTAGCATCAAGCACCATGTTGACATTGCTCTGAGCAGCTCGCCATTCCTTACCGTCATCAGACAGGAACAAGGCGCCAGCCCCTGCCTTCCGGCCAAAGACCAACAGGCGTCCATTCAGACTGACAACGCGCTTGTTGGTCAGTTGCCGCAAATCCTCGCTTTGTGTCTGACTCTGCCAGCCAAAGTCGTCTTCCTTCTGTTGGTGCACATTTACCTTCAGCGTATAGCTGCGATAAGCCGTGGCGCGTCCGTTATAGACACGCAGCTCTCGAGGATAGGAAAAATCCAACGAGTCGCTACTGGAAACCAAGTAAAGACTGTCATCCTCTTCAGTTTCAGGAGTAACTTTGATAACAACCGTTCCTGAATTCTTGGTACTCACCGTACAGGTACATTTCGACACGTCCGTTCCATAGGGGAGAGAGTCGGGGTTGTATATTTCTCTCGTCTGCTGGTTGATGCGGAACTTATAGACACCGGCATTCAATGTGGTTGTATAGACACTGTCCTGACCTTTGCTATCCTTACCTGTCATCTGCCTCTCCAAGGTTCCGAGGGTAAAGGAGGTAATGGCCGTATCATCGTAATAGACAAGCGTCACCTCATCATCACCATCGTTTAGACACGACGTGAGACAACAGGTCGCAACAAACGACAGGAAAATATTGGTTAATTTCCTTTTCATTATTTTCTTTTGAAAAATTTTGGTGCAAATTTAATCAGAAATCCTCAATTAGCGGTCTTTTTTAATACTTTATTATGTAAAATATGGATTAGGTAAGGTTTTTTTAAGTTTTCTTTGAAAATAAAAAGGCCGATACGATCACTCGCACCGGCCTCTTTAGTTTTGGATTCAAATGAATCTCAAAACAAAATCTTTACCTTAAAATCTATCAAACTACTAACCTAATGAAAACCTTATTTCTATTTTTTGGGGTGTGTTCTCTCTTGAACACGGTGCAAAGGTACGGTCATTTTCTTTTCCCGTCAAGCATTTTCTTCCACTCTTTTCGTTTTCTCCCTTTTTTTTGATTTAAGTCAAAATCGACAAAACCTCCACCAGGCCTCCTGTCAGGAAATCAGCAGAAAAAAGTTCTAAAACAATCTTTTTTGGGAATAACATCTATTGTTTAAAAAATAATTTGTACTTTTGCCGCATATATTGACCTTTAACGAAGAATCAACCTAAATAACCAATTTACAAATGAACAAGAAATCATTTATTCTTTTGCTGTTGGCAGCTGTCATGATGCTGCCCGTTGTCAGCATCTCCGCTCAACAGCCGGAGGCAGGACCTTTCAACTGGCCCTATGAAGTAAAGAATGGAACCATCGTCACCAAGGTGCCTGCCCGCGAGGCTGGACAGCAAAGTGTGCTCGGCCTGACGACTCCGAAGATGAACGTCGTGCGTGTGGCCTTCGTTGGTCTCGGCATGCGTGGTCCAGGTGCTGTAGAGCGTTGGACCCACATACCCGGTATCCAGATCATGGCCCTTTGCGACTATGTGAAGGAACGTGCAGAAGGTTGTCAGAAATTCCTGCGCAATGCCAGCATGCCTGCTGCCGACATCTATTATGGTGAAGACGGCTATAAGGAACTCTGCAAGCGCCCCGACATCGACGTTGTCTATATCGCTACCGACTGGATTCATCACTTCCTCGTGGCACGCGAAGCTCTGGAGAACGGCAAACATGTGGCCATTGAAGTTCCCTCTGCGATGAATATGAACGAGATCTGGACGCTCATCAACCTGGCAGAAAAGAAGCAACTCCACTGCATGATTCTGGAAAACTGCTGCTACGACTTCTTTGAGCTGAACTCCCTGAACATGGCACAACACGGTGTCTTCGGCGAAGTCATCTACACCATGGGAGCCTACCGTCACGACCTGAGCCCCTTCTGGGACTATTACTGGAAGAAAGACAGTTCCGACAAACTGGGATGGCGCCTGGACTTCAACAAGAAGTTCCGCGGCGACGTGTATGCCACCCACGGCCTGGGCCCCATCGCACAGGTTCTCAACATCCATCGTGGCGACCGCATGAAGACCCTCGTAGCCATGGACACCAAGTCTGTGGTCGGCAAAAAACTGGTCAAGGACCGCACGGGCAAGGATGAACCCTTCCGCAACGGCGACCACACCACCACCCTCATCTCCACAGACAATGGCAAGGTTATTGAGATTCATCATAACGTGATGACACCGCAGCCCTACAACCGCATGTATCAGCTGACCGGCACCACTGGCTTTGCCAACAAATATCCTGTCGAAGGCTATGCCCTCTCTGCCAAGGAGATGACAGCTGCCGGCGTGAAGCCCAACCACGAGAATCTCTCTGCTCACGACTATCTGCCCGAAGCCGACCAGGCTGAGCTTGTGAAGAAGTTCACCAGCCCCATCGTCAAGAAATATGGTGAGGAAGCCAAGGAAGTGGGAGGCCACGGCGGCATGGACTTCATCATGGACAGCCGCTTCGTCTATTGCCTGCGCAACGGTCTGCCTCTCGACATGGACGTCTATGACCTGGCCGAGTGGTGCTGTCTGGCAGAGCTGGGAAGCATGTCGATGGATAATGGCAACATGCCCGTGGAAGTTCCCGACTTCACCCGCGGCCACTGGAACGACGTGAAAGGCTACCGCCATGCCTGGGCCGCTCCTGCCGACGAAGCTCAGACGGAAGCCGCTGCCAAGGCCTTCACCTCACAGCTGAAAGCTTTCGGAGCACTCTATTGGGACACCTTCGACAAGAAGGGCGAAGCCGCTGCCAAGAAGGCATTGGCTGCCGCTCAGAAGAAAGCTGCCAAAGGCAAGAAAGCAAAGAAGTAATCACAAACCACCACAATACCCCCGCTATGCTCCTGCAAAGGAATAGTGGGGGTTTTTCTTTTCCCGCACAAAAACCATAAACTCATGAAGCGACTTTTTTCTCATCTTCTCCTCCTTTTCCTTGCACCCATCTCCACCCAGCTATGGGCACAAGCAGGTTTCGGACAGGCTGAAAAGTTCAACGATGACTGGCTTTTCATCCAGCAGGATGATGCCTCCATGGTCAAGCCCGACTACGATGACACCAGTTGGCGCAGACTCACCGTGCCACACGACTGGTCTGTAGAGGGTCAGATGTCACCAACTCTTTTCTCCTGTACCGGCTATCTTCCCGGCGGTGTTGCCTGGTATCGCAAACACTTCCTGACAGACCGTCCGTCGGCTTCCTCCTTCATCTACTTCGAAGGTGTCTATAACCGCAGCGAGGTGTATCTCAACGGTCATCTGCTGGGCAAGCGACCCAGTGGCTTTGCCTCGTTTCTCTACGAACTCACCCCCTATCTCAACCCCAAGGGCGACAACGTGTTGGCCGTAAGGGTTGACCACAGCCGCCAGGCAGACTCCCGGTGGTACACTGGCAGCGGCATCTATCGCGATGTGTGGTTTATCACATCCTCAAAGACCCACCTTGCCCAATGGGGCACCGCCTACCGGCTCAAGACTATAGACGGGCAGTCGGCCGTCGTAGAGGTCGATGTCGCCACCGACGGCGAGCCCTCCCGTCAGCTGACGGCAGAGATCGTCATGAGCGATGCCGACGGAAACATCGTGGCACAGGCTGCCACTGCCATTGGTCACCATGACAAGAAGACCGTCAGTCTCAACCTTTCCTCGCCTCACCGTTGGGACCTCGACACACCTTATTTATATAATATAGACATCACGCTGAAAAGCAATGGAGCAGAGATTGACCACGACCATGTGCGCGCAGGTCTGCGCACACTGGACTTTCAGTCCGACCACGGCTTCTACCTCAATGGCCGTCAGACGAAGGTCAAAGGCGTCTGCCTGCACGACGATGCCGGTGTCCTCGGCGTTGCCGTACCCCGCGAAGTGTGGCACCGCCGGTTACTGGAGTTGAAAGCCATCGGAGTGAATGCCATCCGCATGAGCCACAACCCCCATGCCCCGATGCTATACGACCTCTGCGACGAGGTGGGCATGCTCGTCATGGACGAGGCCAGCGACGAGTGGGAGTTTCCCAAGCGCAAGTGGCTGGAGGGCTGGAACAAGGGTACGCCTGGCTATGAGGGAACCTTCGACTATTTTGAGGAATGGATAGAGCGCGATGTGGCCGACATGGTGCGCCGAGACCGCAACCACCCGAGCGTCTTTCTTTGGAGCATCGGCAACGAGGTCGATTATCCCAACGACCCCTACAGCCACCCCGTGCTGAATGGCGACAAGAGCATGACACAACCCATCTATGGCGGCTATAAGCCCGACCAGCCCAATGCCGAGCGCATCGGCATCATCGCCCGGCGACTGTCTGAAACAGTCCGTTCCATCGATACCTCTCGCGCCGTGACAGGTGCACTGGCAGGAGTCGTGATGAGCAATGAGACAGCCTACCCCGAGGCCATCGACGTGGTGGGCTACAACTATACAGAAAGCCGCTATCAGACTGACCACCTGAAATATCCCAACCGCATCATCTACGGCTCCGAAAACCGTCACGACATGGCGGCCTGGATGGCCGTGCGCGACAACGAACATATCTTCGGTCAGTTCCTCTGGACCGGCATCGACTATCTGGGCGAAAGTGGCCCGTGGCCGGCACGGGGCTCCACGGCAGGACTCCTCGATTTCGCCGGCAATCGCAAGCCCCGCGGATGGTTCCGCGCCGCCCTGTGGAGCGAGCAGCCAGTATGCTATATCGGCACCATACCCATGCGCGACCGTCAGCGCCCGAACGAAGGAAGCCATCAGCAGCAGGAGCGCCCGCGCCGGGAGTTCCTATCGACCGACGCTCCTGCATTCTGGAACTATCAGGACGGCCAGCCCGTCCGCGTCTTCTGCTACACCAACGCTCCGCAGGCCCGCCTGCTGCTCAATGGACAGCAGGTGGGAGAGATGCAACAGCGCAATGACCAGACCGGCATCCTCTACTGGGACATACCCTACACCGCCGGAACCCTTCGCGCAGAAGGCTGCAACGAACAGGGTGTGTGCCTGTCACACTATGAAATCAAGACGTCGGGACCCGCCACGGCTCTTCGACTTACGCCCTGCAAGACGGTGCCCGCACAGGAGGTCGCCCAGGTGCTGATAGAAGTCATCGATGACCAAGGCAACAGGGTTGCAGACGGGCAGCATGACGTCAGCTGCGCAGTGACGGGAGGAACGCTCCTCGGACTGGAAAACGCCAGCATACGCGACACCACCCCCGCCAAGGCCGCTCACCGCAAGACCGCCAATGGCTGCCTGCTGGCATACGTCCGCATCGACGACAGCAACCGCCCGCTCCTGCTGCATGTCACAGCAGCAGGACTGCGAGGGGCAGACCTATGTTTACCGACAACAGGTGACAACCCCGCATCGGGACACTTTGAACGGGTCATCCGGACAGAGTGAACGGGTCATCCGGACAGAGTGAACGGGCCATCCGGACGGAGTGTCCGGGCCATCCGGACAAGTTGTCCGGACCCCCTTCGGACAAGTTGTCCGCCTCCCCTTTGACACCCAAAATCAAGAAATTTTGAGCCTCGAAAATGCGATTTAAGAAATATTAACTCATTTCCTCATGATTTCCTCACACCCCGCAAAGCCTGTGTTAATCGGCATTTCGGCTCAAAAAATGAGGAAATGAGGAAAAAAATGAAAAATAAAATTTCTGAGTGCGCGCACGCGCGCGCGAGGGACTTTCTTATTCTCTCTCGGCGCACGGCGACGCTTTCATAGATTACTCAAAAGCATTTTCTTAATGCTATCAAGGAAAATGCTGTTTTATTTGTTCAGCTTCCAGGACACGCCGTCTTTGGTGTCTTTCACCTCGAAGCCGGCAGCCGTGAGTTCGTTGCGAATCTGGTCGGAGGTGGCCCAGTCTTTGGCTGCCTTGGCCTTGGCGCGCAGGGCCAGCACCATATCGACCACCTTGCCGAAAGCCTCTTCGCGTTCTTCCCTGCGGTTGCCTTTCTCGGCCTTCAGTCCGAGGATGTCGAAGGCAAAGAGGTGCATAGTGGAGCGCAGCTCGTTGAGACCTTCCTCACAGATATCGACCTGGTGGTCAAGGGCCTTGTTGATGAGGGCGCAGGCCTCGAAGAGGTGGGCAATGACGAGCGGTGTGGCCAGGTCGTCGTTCATGGCATCGTAGCATTTCTGGCGCAGCGGGCCGATGACCTTCTGTGCCTCCAGGCTGCAGTCCTTGGCCAGTGGTATGCGCTCCAGGTCGCTGATGGCTGCGAGCAGTTTCTCCAAGCCTTTCTGGCTGGCCACGAGGGCTTCGTCGGAGAAATCTACTGTTCCGCGGTAGTGGGCTGAGAGGATGAAGAAGCGGATGGTCATGGGCGAGAATGCCTGCGAGAGCAACTCGTGGTTACCGGTAAAGAACTGTTCCAGGGTTATGAAGTTGCCCAGCGACTTGCCCATCTTCTGTCCGTTGATGGTGATCATGTTGTTGTGCATCCAGTATTTCACCATCTGCTCTCCCTGCGAGGCCACGGCCTGCGCTATCTCGCACTCATGGTGGGGGAAGACGAGGTCCATGCCGCCGCCGTGAATGTCGAAGTGGCTGCCCAGGTACTTGCGACCCATGGCTGTGCACTCGCAGTGCCAGCCGGGAAATCCATCGCTCCAGGGTGACGGCCAGCGCATGATGTGTTCGGGCTGTGCCTTCTTCCAGAGGGCGAAGTCGGCCTGGTGGCGTTTCTCTCCCACGCCGTCGAGTTCGCGGCTGGCGTCCTTGATATTCTCCAGTGTACGGCCGGAGAGTATGCCGTATCTGTATTTTTTGTTGTAGGCCTCTATGTCGAAGTAGATGGATCCGTTCGACTCGTATGCGAAGCCGTTGTCGAGAATCTGGCGCACCAGTTCCTCCTGTTCGATGATATGTCCGGTGGCGTGGGGTTCTATGCTGGGTGGCAGCACGTTGAGTGCCTCCATGGCCTGGTGGTAGCGGTTGGTGTAATACTGCGCTATCTCCATGGGCTCCAGCTGTTCCAGGCGGGCTTTCTTCTCTATCTTGTCATCGCCCTCGTCGGCATCGTGCTCCAGATGTCCCACGTCAGTGATGTTACGCACATAGCGCACCTTGTAACCCAGATGCTTCAGGTAGCGGAACAGGATGTCAAACGTGATGGCCGGGCGGGCATGTCCCAGATGTGGATCGCCATAGACGGTGGGTCCGCAGACATACATGCCGACATGAGGCGGGTTGATGGGCTCGAAGCGCTCCTTCTGACGAGTGAGCGTATTGTAGATGAGAAGTTTTGAATCCATTGTCACAGAATATTTTAAAAACCGGCGCAAAGGTACAAATAATTTTTAATTCGTAATTCCTAATTCATAATATTTTCCTACCTTTGTACGCGAAAAATGACGAATTAGACTCATGGCATACAAAAGAATCACAGCCTTAGAAGCTGCAGAGATGATTCATGACGGCGACACGATGGCGCTGTCTGGTTTTACTCCCAACGGTAACCCGAAAGCTATCTTCCGCGAACTTTCCAAGCGTGCCGTCAGGCTGCACGAGCAGGGCATAGAGTTCGGTGTGGGAATCTTGACCGGAGCTTCTTCCTGTCAGAGTGTGGAGGGCGACATGGCAGCCGCCAAGGCCCTGAAGTTCCGGGCACCTTTCTCCACCAACAAGGACTTCCGCACCCATACCAACCTCGGTGAGGTGGATTATGAGGACATGCACCTGGGCCACATGGCAGAGCGTCTGCGCCGCGGTTTCTACGGTGAAGTGGATTGGGCCATCATCGAGGTGAGCGACATGGAAGAGGGCGAAACCGAGTGCAAGGCCTTTCTCACCTCTGCCGGCGGTATCGTAACCACCATTGCCCGCCTGGCCAAGCGTATCATCATTGAGCACAACCAGTTTCACAACCCCAATTCTCGCTTCCTGCACGACACCTGGGAGCCCCGCGAAGTGTGGGACTGCCGTGAAGTCATGGATATCCATTCGCCCTACGACCGCATCGGCAACGACTATGTCTCCATAGACCCTAAGAAGATTGTCGGAGTCATCGAGAGCAACATTCCCGAGGAGGCCCGCGCCTTCAAGGACCCCGACGAAGAGATCATGCTCATAGGCCAGCATGTGGCCGACCTTCTGGCTGACGACATGAAGGCGGGGCGCATCCCCAAGCAGTTTCTCCCCATCCAGAGCGGAGTGGGCACCACGGGCAACGCCGTCCTGAAAGCCCTCGGCACCAGCAAGCTCATTCCCCGTTTCAATGTCTATTCGGAAGTGGTGCAGGATGCCGCTATCAACTACATGCTGGAAGGGCGCATCGGCTATGCCTCGGCAACGGCCATGACCGTCACCAACGAAGCCTTGCACCGTGTCTATGACAACATGGACTACTTCTCCAAGCACCTGACCATCCGCCAGAGTGAGATTGCCAACTCGCCCGAGGTGATTCGCCGGCTGGGTGTCATCGCCATCAACACTCCGTTGGAGTGCGACATCTATGGTAACGAAAACTCCAGCCATGTATGTGGCTCAGCCCTGATGAACGGTATCGGCGGCTCCTGCGACTATGAGCGCAACGGCTACATCTCCATCTTCACGACACCCTCTACGGCCAAGGGCGGCAAGATTTCAGCCATCGTCCCGATGTGCTGCCATGTAGATTCCACGGAGCACGATGTCGATATCATTGCCACAGAACAGGGCATTGCCGACCTCAGGGGAAAGGGACCGGTTCGCCGGGCTCATGAGATTATTGAGAACTGTGCCCACCCAGACTACAAGCCTCTGTTGCGCGACTACCTGAAACACATTGCCCCGATGGGACATGAACCGCAACACATGAGGGCAGCACTGGCCTTCCATGACACCTTCCTCCGCAAGGGCGACATGAGGCTCTGCGACTTCAGTGAATATCTGTAAGGAGCTTCAGCATAAGAAAAAAATACCGATTTTTAGGTATTGTCAGGATTTCCGATTCTTCATACCTTTGCACCCGCCATTACAAGGTTGCAAGTATGAACAGTCGGATTTTTTTGTTATACATATCTATATTTATTTCTTTCCAGACTTTAGCTCAAGTCAACCGCAACGACACCATTGTCAAGACCGACTCTATCCGTGAGGTTGTCGTTACAGCTCAGGAAAGCCGTGGCCTGACCAGTGCCTCCATCATTGAGAAACATGCCATGGAGCACCTCCAACCGTCCAGCTTCTCCGACCTGTTGGAACTGCTGCCCGGAGGAAGGGCTTCCGACCCCTCCCTCAGTGCGCCCAACAACATTCGCCTGCGCGAGGCGGGCGGCGGCGGCAGCAACTACTCCACCAGCTCTCTCGGCACCAGCTTCATCATGGACGGAGCCCCCATCTCTACCAATGCCAACATGCTCTACCTCGCCGGGGCCTGGGACACACAGGCCACCTACCGCGACAACGTGAACCAGGGTGTCGATATGCGCTCCATCGCCACTGACGACATCGAGCGCGTGGAGATTGTGCGAGGCATTCCCAGCGTAGAGTATGGCGACCTCACCAGCGGACTTGTCAAGATGGAGCGTAAGAAAGGCGGCCGCCAGCTCAATGCCCGCCTGAAAGCCGACATGAGCAGCAAGCTCTTCCACCTTTCCAAAGGACTGGAATGGGAACCCAGCCGGACAAGTCTCAACCTCAGCGTTGACTACCTCGACGCCAAGGCCGACCCCCGCAACCGACTGGAGAACTACAAGCGCTTGACCTTCTCTACACGCTTCAACAAGAACTGGCTGTTCCGTTCCTACGACCTGGGCTTCACGGCCAATGCCGACTATACCGGCTCGTTCGACAACGACAAGCAAGACCCCGACATCAACCAGCAGGCCCAAGACTCCTATAAGTCCTCCTACAACCGCTTCGCCTTGCTCACCGCCTTCCACCTGAAGGCACGCAAGTCCGAGACGTGGCTAAAGTCGGCCGAGGTCACCTTCTCCGGTTCCTACGAGCGCGATGCCATCAAGCGCGTCAGACTGGTGCAGCTGCAGCGTCTGCAGATTGCCGCCACAACCCGTGAGGAAGGAGAGAGCGATGCCGTCATCCTGCCTTACAAATACACGGCCCGCCACGATGCCGTCAGCGAACCGATGAACCTGTTCTTCAAGATGAATGCCCGGCTGCGTGTTCCGAACCTCTTCATCCCCAACACTCTCTTGCTGGGTGCCGACTGGAATATGGACAAGAACTACGGTGCCGGACAAGTCTTCGACCCCACCCTACCCCTCTATCCCGGCATCTCCTCGCGTCAGCGCAAGCTGTCGGAGATACCTGCCAACCACACCGTGGCCGCCTATGCGGAAGAAAATATCACCCTGCCCGTGGCCAGTGGAAAGATAGAACTGATGGCTGGTCTGCGTGCCGCACAGATGCTGAACCTGCCCGCAAGCCATGTCATGCACGCTAAGACCTATCTGGACCCTCGAGCCAACATAGGCTGGACCCTGCCACGTTTCGACGTAGGCCACTGGCCCGTGACCGTCAGACTTTCCGGCGGATGGGGCGAACACACCAAGAACCCCACCATGGAACAGCTCTTCCCCGAGCTGGTCTATATCGACCTGGTGCAGCTGAACTACTACCACGAGAATCCCGACTTCCGCCGCATCAACCTGATGACCTATATCCGCAACCCGCGAAATGACCGCCTGAAGCCTGCCCGCAACCGCAAATGGGAAGTGAGCCTCGACGTCAGTGCCGGTGGCAACCGCCTCTCCGTGACCCTCTTCCGAGAGAATATGACCTCGGGCTTCCGCTCACAGACGCGCTACGAGAGCTATACCTACAAGCAGTATGATGCCACGGCCATCAACGGAGCCTTGCTCACGGCTCAACCCGACCTGGCTACACTTCCTTTCGAGACCATGCAGGAACTGCTGGGCTACGGCATCTACACCAACGGCAGTCAAACCCTCAAGCAGGGTGTGGAGTTTACCCTCGGCACACGCCGCTTTCCCGTCATCCTGACCCGTCTGACCATCAATGGCGCCTACTTCAAGACCACCTATCGCAACTCCCAGCTCGAGACCTACCGGCCCAGTCAGGTCGTAAACAACCGACAAGTGCAGTATGTAGGACTCTACAAAGATGACGAAGGGTCTGTGAACCAACGGCTCAACACCAATTTCACCCTCGACACCGACGTACCGAAACTGAAGTTAGGATTCTCCATCTCCTCGCAGTTTCTCTGGTTCACCATGTCTCAGCGTTCACCCGTGAGCAACTACCCCGAACAATATATTTCTCCCGACGGCACCACCCACCTGTGGCAGGCCGGTGACGAGCAAGACCCTTACCTGCGCTGGCTCGTCAGAGAAAACACCATGTCACTCTATGAAAAACATCGCACTCCGCTGTCGATGAATCTCAACTTCAAAGTGACCAAGAAGCTCCTGCAAGACCGCATGAAGGTGGCCATGTTCTGCAACAAAATATGGGACTACACCCCCGACTACAAAAGCAACGGGGCCACCATTCGACGCCATGTCACGGCCTACTTCGGACTGGAAATGAACATCATGATATAATGAAAAAGATACTGATTCTGACAACCCTGCTCGCCACCTTGGCCCTCACGGCCTGCCACCAGACGGAAGACGACATCTTCACCACGGCAGATATCACCCTCAGCGGTGGCGACACTATCCAGATAGAGCGGGTGCAGGCTACGGCCCGCTTCACCGACCTGAATGCCAAGCGCACCACATCATCGGCCGACTTCGACGATGCCACGCTGCGGGTGCAGCTCCTGCGCAGTTCCTACTCGGTGACCGTTGAGGGCATTGTGCGCTACCGCAACCGCCAAGGCACTACACAGACCAAGCGCATGCGCGCCTATACCAACTATGTGAGCTTTGCTGCCAAAGGCTACAATGCCACCACGTTGAACATTATATTCATGGAATAGCGATGAGAAAGACCTTCATAACCCTCCTGACGCTGGCTGCCAGTTTGACGGCCGGAGCGTCTGATGCCGACTCCACATTGGCGGAACATCTCGGCATGTGGCAGTCTGTGCGCTCAGAGGCTATCCTGAATCCGGCCCTCCACGTCACGGCCTACAACTCGTCGTTCTCACAACTCTACATGCAGACCGCTATCAGGCGGCAGAGCGAAGCCTTCGAACAGGAGAAGGGCGACGGATTCTTCCATCCCGAACTCCGGGTGGAGAGTTTCCTGCGACTCTCCGAGCGCACGGCCGTGTGGGGCGAGGCAGGCTACATGAATGGCAGGCAGCGCAACATACGCTGGAACTCCACCTCCGACTACGACCTGCTGAAGCCCTATATCCTGGCCGACACCTTAGGAGGCGACACCCGACTGGAGCGCTACCTCTTCTCCGGTGGCTATGCCACCAGACTCAACAACTGGCTGCTGGGCGCAGAGATGCTGTTTCGTGCAGACCAGGAATATCGTGACACCGACCCTCGCATGCGGGGTATCGTCAACGACCTGACGCTGCGCCTCGGTGCTGCCTACAACACTGCGGGCTACCACTGGGCACTGGCCTTCGAGGGAAACATCTACAAGCAGACCAACAGTGTGGTATTCTATCGAGAGCTGGGTGTCATTCCCGAATACCAAATGACTGGCCTCGGTACCGAGTATGCCCGCTTCTCGGGCGACAAGCGCACGCTATATTATAAAGGTGGAAGCAAGCGACTGCTCATCGACGTGGAACCCGAAAGCGGTGCTGCCGGCCCCTATGCCCACCTCTCCCTGGAGGAGGCATGTCACAAGCGCGTCATTGCAGAACTGAACTCCATGCCCCTCACCGACATGTATCGCGACCAGGTGGCAGCGACCCTCGGCTGGAGAGGACACTCGTGGGCCGTCTTCACGCAGTTCAGCTATGCCGACCGCAACGGCGAAGAACATATTGCCGGAACCTCGGCAGCCACCTATTTCCCCATCATCGGCAAGCGCACCATGTATAAGAACCACCTGATGGACGCATCGCTATCGGCCACCTACGGACAGAAGGGGGCCCTCGACTGGCGACTGACCGGCCGTGGCGGCTACCTGCAGAACCACGAACGCTACGTCTATCCTGAGCGTCGCATGGAATACAGCCGCTACTATGGCACGCTCTTCGGAGAACTGTTTTATGGCACAGGCCGCTGGAGCTTCATGGGAAACCTCTCTGCTGCCTACTATGCCAATGCCGACAGCAAGCTATCCCTGCCCTACAGCGACATGCAGCCGGCCTTCATCGACAAGGCAGACCGCCAGTTTGAATTTGCCAAGGCCGACTATACAGAGGTGAAAGCATCGCTGAGAGCCGACCGCAAGATGAAAAAGGCCTACTCGCTGTTTGCCTCTCTGGGCGGCGGCTTCATAGACTGCTCGGTGGGAGAGCGCCAGCTGGATGCCTCGCTCTCACTGGGAATCACTTTTTAGTTTTCACTTTACCCGAGACTATAGAGAACAAGAATATAAACAACCAAATTATTAACTAATTCAAATCATAAAGAAAATGAAAAAGAAGTTTTTCTTGAGCATGATGATGCTCCTGGCCATGAGTTTCGCTTTCGTTTCCTGTAACGAAGATGATGAAACCATTGTTGTCAACGACAGCCAACTGAAGTTGGAAATGCCTATCAACGTGACCGACGTCGTGCTGACCAACTTCAGCGGCACCATGACCAACATTCTCGACAACCAGAGCGTGGAGCTGCCCCAGCCCGTAAAGGCCGGCAACGACTATGTCATCAACCTGCCTCTCATGGCACAGGGCACCTACAAGGTGAATGCCCGCGGCCACATTTCCTTCCTGAAAGACGGCCTGCCTGGTGAGACCGATTTCGAAATGAACTCCGAGAATGTCACTCTCACAAAGGCTTCCAACAGCCTGAAGATGGTCATCAACTCGTTCAAGGCCGAGGGCGGCTTCGTCATCTCCGAGATTTTCTACACCGGCACCACCACCCCTGAGGGTAAGCAGTATGTAGGCGGCGACGGATATATCGTCATCACCAACAACTCCGACGTGACGCTCTATGCCGACAGCATCGCCGTGCTGGAGTCGCTGTTCCTGACCACCACCAAGCAGGATTACGATCCCGACATCATGGCTACCGACTTTGCCGTTGACGCTGTCTATATGATTCCCGGCAATGGCCGCGACGTGGCTGTGGAGCCTGGCAAGTCGCTCGTCCTTGGCATCAACGCCATCGACCACCGCGAGGCCAACCCCAACTCCTTCGACCTGGGTGTTGCCGACTTTGAGTTCTTCGACCAGAGTGCCAACCCCAATTTCACCGACCCCGACAACGAGAATGTTCCGAACCTCGACAAGTGGTATTGCTACACTGCCACCACCTTCGGCTTCCACAACCGTGGCTTCAAGTCGTATGCCATTGCCAAGATGGGCACCAGCAAGGAAGACTGGCTGGAGAACTATCAGTATCAGGCTAATTACAAGATGGTCTTCGGCGAATATTCCTTCGACATGACGTCTAACGGCTACCGTGTGCCCAACACATGGGTTCTCGATGCCGTGAACCTCTGTGTAGAGTCTGAGTTCCAGTGGCTCGTCACCGCTCCCACCCTCGATGCAGGCTGGACATACTGCGGAAAAGTAGATCGCGACGCCACACGATACAACAAAGCCGTTGTGCGCAAGAAGGATAGCACCGGCAAGTATATCGACACCAACAATTCTACTGAAGACTTTGAGCCGGAGGCTCAGCCCAGCCTGCTCATCGTTACAGAATAAAAACAAAAACTATTTTTTATGAAAAGACTGCTATTGAACAGTCTCGTTCTTCTCCTGATGCTTCCTGCCTCACTCGTCGCACAGACGGTGAAGCAGGATGCCTCGTACCGCAAAGGTACCCTGAAGAACGGGCTCACCTACTACATTCGCCACAATGCGAAAGACCCCGGACTGGCCGATTTCTACATCGCCCAGCGTGTGGGAAGTATTCTGGAGGAACCGCGCCAGCGCGGACTGGCCCACTTCCTGGAACACATGGCCTTCAACGGCACCAAGAACTTCCCCGGCAAAGACGGGAAGCTGGGCATCGTGCCCTGGTGCGAGACCATCGGTGTGAAGTTTGGCGCCAACCTCAATGCCTACACCAGCGTTGACCAGACGGTCTATAACATCACCTCTGTGCCCGTCAGCCGCGACGGCATCGTAGATTCCACCCTCCTCATCCTGCACGACTGGAGCCACTTCCTCTTGCTCACCGACGAGGAGATAGACAAGGAGCGTGGCGTCATCCATGAAGAGTGGCGCACCCGTCGTGCCGGCATGGCTTCGCAGCGCATGGTGGAACTCATCATGCCCGTCATCTACAAAGGCACGAAGTACGAGGACTGCCTGCCCATCGGCTCCATGGACATCGTAGATAACTTCCCCTACCAGGACCTGCGCGACTACTACCACAAGTGGTATCGCCCCGACCTGCAGGCCATCATCGTGGTGGGCGACATCGATGTAGATAAAGTGGAAGCCAAAATCAAGGAACTCTTTGCCGACATCGAAAAGCCAGAGAACCCTGCCGAACGCATCTACTATCCCGTGAGCGACAACGAGAAGATGATTGTGGCTGTGGAGAAAGACTCTGAACAGCCCATCCTGCTGGCCACGCTCTACATGAAGCGCGACGCTACGCCCGACAACGAGAAAGACCAGCTGAAATATCAGCGCGACGACTATGTTGACGGACTCATCTCCTACATGATAGGCGGCCGCCTGCAAGAGCTGCAGCACCAGGAGGTGCCACCCTGCCTGAGTGCCTCGGGCCGCGTGGGAACCTTCTTCGTCTCTCGCACCAAGGACGCCTTCTCCCTGGGCTTCGGATGCCGCCAGGAGAACATCCGCGGCTCCTTCGATGCCGCCATCGCCGAGGCCGAGCGCGCCCGCCGCTATGGTTTCACACAGAGCGAACTCGACCGTGCCAAGGCTCTCTACAACACTTCTGCCGACCGCCAGTATGCTGAGCGCAACGACCGTCGCAACAGCTACTTCGTGCGCAAGGCCCTGCAACACTTCCTGACTTCAGAACCCATGCTCACCGCGGAATACAACCGTGAGCTCGTCAACAAGTTTGCACAAGAGGTGACACTGGAGGAGGTGAATGCCGCCACACGAGAAGTCATCAGCGACCGCAACCAGGTGCTGGTGCTCTATGCACCCGACAAACCAGAGATCGTCGTGCCTTCCAACGAAGAACTGGAACGCTATGTCCTCGAAGCCCAGGCCCGCGACTATGAGCCTTACAAGGAAGAAGCACTGGCCGAGAGCCTCATCAGCGAACTGCCCCAGCCGGGCACCATCGTCAGCGAGAAGGAGGGAGGAAAGTTCGGCTTCACCGAAATCACCCTCAGCAACGGCATTAAGGTCTTCGTCAAGCCCACCGAACTGGCTAAAGACGAGATTGACATGCGCCTCTTCCGCAAGGGTGGCACACAGCTCTATCCCGATGACGACGTTCCCAACTTCAGCTTCATCCGCTCGGCCATCACCGGCGGCGGCGTAGGACAGTTTGACGAGATAACGCTGCGCAAGATGCTCACTGGCAAGATTGCCCGCGTGACACCGCAGATCGGCGACCAGGTGGAAGCCATCAACGGCACCTCGTCGGTCAAAGACTTCGAGACCATGATGCAGCTCACCTACCTCTACTTCACCCAACCGCGTCGTGACGACAAAGCCTTCAACGGCGAGATAAACCGCATGCGCTCGTTCCTCACCAACCGCGAGGCCAGTCCCACCGTGGGCTACAACGACTCACTCATGGCCATTGTCTATGGCAACAGCCCCCGCGTTCAACCCATGAAGAAAGACAAGCTCGACCGTGTGAGCCTCGACCGCATCATGCAAATCTACAAGGAGCGCTTCGCCTCTGCCGAAGGCTTCCAGATGGTGCTCATCGGCAACATCGACATGGAGCGCCTGCGCCCCCTGCTCTGCCAGTACATCGCCTCTCTGCCCAAGGCTGCGACCACTACTGCACAGCAGACCACCACACACCCCTACCCCGACGTAGTGGCCGGCAACTTCACCCGGAAGTTCACTAAGAAGATGAACACGCCCTCGGCACAGGTAACCATCTTCTATACTTTCGACGAGCCCTTCAACCTGCGCAGCGACCTCGAACTGGACATCTTCAAGCGGGTGCTCTCCATCGCCTATACCGACTCCATCCGTGAAGAGAAGGGCGGCACCTACGGCGTGGGCGTCGATTTCGACCTCTCCGAGGACAGCAATCCCCGTGCACTGGTGAAAATCAGCTTCCGCACCGACCCCGCCAAGTATGAGGAGCTGATACCACTGGTCTATCAGCAGATTGAGCACATCGCCCAGCAGGGGCCCCTGGCCTCCAGCATGGACAAGGTAAAGAAATACCTCGTCAAAGCCTACGGACAGAATGTCACCCACAACGACTACTGGGACTACCTCATCTACAACTACCTTCGACATGGCATCGACTACGACACCGACTACCTGCAGATCTTAGAGTCTGTCACACCCGATGACATCCGTCGCGTGGCCTCCGACCTGCTCAAGAGCAACCGCCGTATCGAGGTCACTATGATTTCAGAAGAGTAGTGACGATGCTGCCGCAAAGAAACTGAGGCCAAATGCCTTTGTCAATAAAATTTTGAAAGAATCCTTGGGCTTTTCGTGAAGCCCTCCATCCCCTGCCCGAATTTCTCTTTTCCTGAGATTTTCGGGCAGCTTTTTGTAACTACCGCCTCAAGGAAGAGTACGGCATGCTCCCCGGAGAGGTGCGCAACCAATAGTCGAGAAACTACGGAACCTGAACATAGAAGGAGAAGATGGCAGCTGGGTAATCGCCCGATGCGGGGAAGGTCTCTCCACACCATAAGCCGTCGCAGTAGCTCAGATAGCGGTCCCTGTAACTATCGCTGGTGACCAGGTGGCCTGCAGCATCCCACGTGAAGAAGCGACGGTTCAAATAACTGTCGTCGCCAACAGCCATACAAGTCTGACTTCCCGACTCATTGGTGGTCAGACAATTGAGCCAGCGTGTGTTGTCGCCTGCGGGATAGAGCGTGAACTTTCCGTCGGTTGTCGAGAGATTCCACTTGAAGCCATCATCCACATCCGTAACCGTTGACCCCGAAACCGTTGCCGTAGTGGCAGCGCTGGGAGACTCGACACCCGTATCTGCGTTAGCTATCAGACGATAGCTGCCACCCACCTTACCCACAATGATGACTGGCACGCCAGGCTCGATTGTGGCAGGGGTTTTCTCGAACCATGTGCCGCTGGCAGGAGTGCGCAACACCACGTTTCTGGCGATAACCACATTGTCCTTGCGACTGATGGTGAGCGTATTGCTGTTGGTGTATGTCGAGACGTACCCGTTGCTGTGCGTCAGCTTCAGCGTAAGACCCGTATAGGTACCGGGGAATACGGCGGCATAGTAAGTCGCGCCCTTGGTGAATGGCCCCGTGAGTTTGACACCCGTATAGGCAAAGGTCTTAAAAGCGCTGACCGTTGGGTTGCCGCTGTTCCAGATGACGTCAGCCGCACCCGTCATCTTCTCATTGGCATAGATGTGTACACTCTGCACATCATCAGCATTGATGGTGAAAGCCAGGAAACCGCAGACGTTCTTAAATTCAAGTGTAGAACTGCCACCCTTGGCAATTGCCACCGCACTGCCCTCTGCAAAACTGCCTGCTACGGCAGTCTGCTCGGTAGGCACGGTGACGGTGATGACGTCGCCAGCCAGCCCTGCAGCTGCGGCAGCGGGATAAACAGCATATTGCACGACAGCGTCAGCCGCAAGGTCGGAAAAGGTGAAGCGGGCACTCTTGGCAGAAAGTATTTCTGCTGCCGTAGAGGTGTGTGCCACGTTGCTCACAAAGGCTGCAACGTTGTCGCCGGCCGACCAGTGGACCTCCGTGCCGCTGAGTGAGGTTCTTGTTGCCTCACCACCCTCTTGCTGGGCTGTCAGCACCAGCGGACTGTACGCGACCTTCTGACTCTCCTCGTTGCTGCAGGCGGCTGTCAGGAGTACCAAGACACCCCACGAGACAAGCATCTTCTTCATGACCAGCCTCCTTCCTGATGCTCCCATGACCAGCCTCCTTCCTGATGCTCCCATTCCCGCTGTTTGTTGATATCCTCCGTCTGTCCATTGGAACTGGTATTGAGCAAAAAGCGTTGCGACTTCAGCTGAACCACTCTTATCAACGGCTTATCGTATGTTTTCTTTTTCATTTTTTTATCGTATGTTTTCTTTTTTAATTTTGTTACCAGATTTTAATAGCATTGCCATTGGGCTTGAACAAATAGATAAACACCTTCTTATAACTGGGATTTTTAAACGGATTACGAGAAAATTTATCGCACTTGCCTGAATCAAGTCTTACAAAATAGTAATCAATAAGACCTAAAAAGTACTTTTTTGTTTTCGTTGTTATGAATCTGTTATGCAGATCGGGCCAGTTGTGCTGTTTTCCGTAAATATTGACAAAATACTCATAGTTATTGCCTTGGTGTAGAACCTTGCTCACCGTCTGGGTGGTTCCGGGACTGGAACAATCTTCCATGTCATAATCATCATCAGAATAATGATATGTCTTATCTTCAAAGCGGATCATGATGCCGGCTTCCTGCGGGGTCCATTCGCGAATCACTACATAGGTTCCCGTGCCGGCCCCCTCGTTCTTCGTAACCTGAATCTCAGCTCCCAGATAATAATACTCTTCCAGGTATTCTTCCATTTCCGATGAGTTTTCCGGCCAGGCAGAGGACTGAATGAACTTCACCCTTGTAATGACAGGGACAATCTTCGCGTCAGCTTCGGTTTCCTTGGAACTTTGGGGGGCGACCGTAATGGTTAGGATGGCAACCTCGCCAGGGTTGTTGCTTTCCATGAGTATGGTCTCACCCTCTTCCTGATTATCCTCGTCCGTCATTTTCCATGTAATCTTTTTGTTCTCTTCGACGAGTTGGGCTCCTTCCGGCAACCAGCTCTTGAACAGGGCTACAGCCTCTTCGTAGGTGTCAACAGGCACGGAAATCTCCGAGGGGTCTGCCTCGTTCAGGTTTGCGCCCACCGAATACTCCAGGATGTTGCCCTCGGAGTCGGTTTCCACCATCTGACTCTCCAGAAGCTCAAAGTCACTCAACTTTACATCTTCTTCAATATCAGACTCAGACTGAGGCTGAAGCTGAGGATTCACATCAGACTCATCCTTACTGCACGAACACATTATAAATGTTGCGCATAACAGCAAATATAAATACTTTTTCATCATTTGATTATTCATTAATTATTTTACAGCTTTCATTATCGCGTCATAGTACCGCTGGATGCGGTCTATCATCGCATCACAGTTGAGATATGTCATGTTACTGGGTATCTGCCCCTTGCGTGCCTTCATCTGGTCAATGAGGGCAGGGATGTCCTTGTAGGAGATGACTCTCACCTCCGGCATGAACTGACGGTTCATGATAAAGATGTTCTCGCCTTGCACTATTCTCAGGCTCACTGTCGTTACCCAGTCCACATAGTCGGGGTCGTAGAGGAAGTATTCTTTTTCCCTGTCCTTTTCCTTCTTCTTCAAATTATCCTTATCTTGTACATCTCTTACAACAAAGGGCAGTTTTACTTGCGGGTCGGCAACATACTGCACCTGATCCACTTCATCCACGCCGGGGTTCACCTTGTAGAAGTACATGGAGGGTCCGAAGTACTGGCGGGCAAGGTTCACGTTCGTGGCATCTATCTGCTGACTCAGTCGCGGAGCCATGATACTGGAATATTCCTCCGGGACGTCATACTTGAACAAATCGTCATCAACGGGGCGCTGTACCAAAACAAACTTGTTGTTCAGAGCCGTATTGAATGCGGCGTCGGATATGGGACTTGTCTGTTGCTGAACGCCCAGGCCCTCACGGTATCCCTTGGTGTAGCCGACCGATGCTCCCGGATAAACGCCGAATGACTGATTCACCTCCACTGGTGCATTGGCATCATAGACATTGTTGTTCAGCAGGACTTTTCCGATAGAAGTGGGGTCCATGAACGAGACGAGTCGCATGTTGACGGTTTGGGGGTTCTTTACAATCTTGTAGTAAGTACGGATGACCTTGCCGGAGCCGTCCTTCTCCGTTCCCTTGGAGTAAGTGAGGAAGTTCTTGACATTGCTCCAGAAGGCATCTCCCAACACATAGATGACGGGGTGGTTCTCGATGTTCCAAACGCCTTCGCCAAAGTGGGTGCCGGCTTTGAAATACATAGGAGAAATCTTGGGGGAGGCAATGTTGGTGGAGCGCTCTCCACCAATGGTTCCCTGGGTTTCCATCTCGGCAGTCATGTTCAGTTGGGCCTGCAATTCAATCTTACCCAGGTTCTTCTTGTCGTCTTCGCTGATGGAGCCCGGGTTAATCTGTGAAGACATCATTCCTGCCATGCTCAAGGCAGCCATAATACCACCCTGAGCTAATGAGCCTGACTGGTTGGTAGCAGTACCCGAAAATAAAGAACCCATAGCACCTGCGCCACAGAAGGAACTTGCAATTCCAAAGATATCGGTAAAGGCGAGTCCCGCCTTGTTGGCTTTGGCAGGCAGCAGTCCTTGCAGGTCGATTTTACCATTGATGCTTCCTTCGATGTCTCCGTGCATGATGGAGTTCAAGAACACGTTGTCCTGGGCAAACAGCAACATGCCGGGCGTGATGTAGCCTCCGCGCGAAGCCAACGACTTGGGACGCAGCTGGGACATATCCACGTCGTATGCCCACCAGCCAATGCGTGGAATCACTTTTCCCTGACGGCTCATTTGACTTGTGGTGGCGCTGGTTATGTACTGGATGTTAGGATAGCCCACAACCATCTTGTAAGGCATGGAGACATTTACGTTGTAAGGCAGACCATACTGGAAAACGGGATATTCGGCCAGGTCGTCGGAGAAGTTAAGAGACCACATGTGGTCGTTGGCAGCGCTCGCAGACATGTGAGCCTCATCCAGGTAGTAGAAGATGCGCAACAGTCCGCTGTACTTATTGTACATGCCGAAGTAGTTGTAGTTGGGACGTGACTCAATGCCGGTGAGGTTGAAAACCAACTCCCACTTGTCTTTGTTGATGACCATACTCTGGGCTTCGTCCTCCGGCAGCCATTCCTGCGGAAGGGCATCCTGAGCCCACGGCAGGGCAACTTCCGTGGTGGTTACCTGCGTGCGGCCATTGACATCGACGTAGCTGGTAACCAGCGAAATGTTCTTACAGCTGGCCCAGTCGGCTTCGAACTCCGTATTACAGGAAGCGAGCACTCCTCCGTCATTCAAGCCGGTAGGGAGATCGCTTCCCTGCTTCACGGTGAGGTGGATGATGTCACCATTAGAGAGGGTTACGCTACCCTCTATCTGGCGTTCTTCCTGCATGCCGTCCTCTTTCTTCACGTTTAGCTTGAGTACCGGATGCCCGTTCTTGTTCACTCCGTCCTGAGCCTCTACGGAAAGCCAATAAGGAAAGTTGCTGACTGAAACGACGGTAACAGGTTCAGAAAGTTCGTTCAAAACCAATAACTCGTAATAATTCTCGTTGATGACAGACAGCGCGTGGGAATAGTTCATCGTCTCTCTCACGCCTTCTGTTTCTTTGTCCGAACAACTCAACGCCAGCAGGCCTGCGGCGAGAAGTATCAGAATGTGGAAACTCTTTTTCATAATTCTATTGATTCTGAATTAATGATTATTGTTGTTTGAAATATTCTCCTAAGGTGTTGTTATAGACGCTGCCATACCAGTCGTAGTTATACATCCTGGCGTGCGAGGCCGTAGTGTGGCGGGCCAGTTCTATGTAAAGGTCGTAGATGCTGATGTCCGGATTCTTCTCCACCTCCTCGCGGAACACACGGGTAAAGGCGTTCGAGAGATAGATGTTGTCCTCTATGACGTCGGCATGGGATTTCTCGCCTGGAGCCGCTGCCGTGAGCACCATCAGTCCGGGAATACCGGTAAGATACTCGCCAACCGAGCCGCTGTAGCAGGTTTCCATGACCAGCAGCATTTTGCGGAAGTTGTCCTGCGCCCCATGGATGGCAGCGCGGATTTCCCCGGCAGTGATCACGCCACCCGCCCAATTGAGGGTGCCGTCGTATTTTCCGTGGCCACTCCAGAAAAAGAGCACATTGGTGTTCTTGCTGCCATGAACGACCTGCGGCGTGCGTTCTGTGACATTGCCTTTGAGGATGTTTTCCAGGTCGGCAGGGGTGAGCTGACTGATTTTGTAGTCGTTCCTGATGTTCAAGTGGAGGTTTTCCCCGTTAGGAGTGACGTGTACCACACCGGGATGAGGATTATCAGGATCGTTGGCCAGGTCGTCCTCGGTGATGAGCACGATGTGGTCATCATCGTAGCCGGCGTTTTTAAGCATACGGTAGATGTCGAGGGCATCCGCCTGGTGGCGGTAGTTAATCCATCCCGTAGAGGTGGCCATCACCACAGCATAGCGGTCTTGTAGTGGCTCGTAGTTAAAATCCTTATCACTGATGGGTTTTTCCCAGCCTCTTTGTCCCGTCTCTATATTCCAGAGCTGATCCATGGAGGCCTTGTCGGCATAGTCACTGCGGGTAAGGTACTCCACAAAATGATAGGCCCCACCGTAGAACCGCCAGTGACCGAACCAAGTACCCAGCTGACTGATGTGAGTCTTGCGGTCAAAGACCCAGCAGCCAGAAGCTCCCGCCATGTTGGTCAACTGGCCGTTACGGATGGCACGGAATCCTGCGGAAAGACCCTCGCGAGTCCATCCCAGTTTGTCTCCATACCCGTCACAGGCATCCATCACGGCAACAATGGCCTCGCGGACGGTTTCCAGTCCTGCGGTCTCCTTGTGAGCCAGCGCCATTCCCAGAAGAGTGAAACAATCGTAGAACTGAGCGTAGCCGCTTTGTATTTCCTTTCCGCTAAAGGCCTTTCGCATGGCGGGGAAACCGCTTTCAGGACTGCCGCAGAGGGCTATGCCTTCGTATTCGTGCTTCAGCTGACTTTCCAGCACATCGTTGCTGGCAATATCGGTGCAGTAAATGCGGGGGAAACTGAAGCCTTCGTCCTGCACGATGCCTTCCTCCGTCAGTATTTCGTCGAGCCAGAGCATTTCTTGGATGGTCGATGGAACAAAGCAGATGCTGCTGATGAAATGGTCGTTGTCCGATTGAGCGGCAATGGTTTTTACCTGTCCGCGCATACTCTCCTTGTCTTGGAAGGGGCAGAACTGTATCTTGGCAAAGCCGAGTTCCGCAGCCAGGAAAGGCAGATAGGCATTGAAGGAAGTGACGTAGTCGTCGGAGTCGTCCTGACGGGACATCAGCAGCACACGGCTCACCCACATCTGGCGGGAGATGACGCTCAAGATGGCCTGACATTGGGCAAGGTCGCTTTCTGACATGCAGAAGATGTTTGGAGCCGTACGGTTGCTGCCCGCATAGATACGCTGAACCTCCGCAGAAGTGACGCTGGGCATCAGTACGGGGATGCGGTACGAAAGGCTCTCCTTGGCCACCATGCGGGCGTGACGACTGTATTTAGGTCCGATGATGGCAGCATAGGTGTTGTCGTGCATGATGCGATATACTTCATCCTTCAGATTCGCGGCAGACTCGTCAATCCATTCCAGGTTCAGCGCCACGCTTTCCGCCAATCCCCCTTGAGCTTTCGCCACGTTCTGGAGAGCCTGCTCAGCCACGGGTTTCATACTGCCCCAGTTATCCTGAGGCATAATCACGGCCACTTTGTAGGAGTTCACGCTCTGACTGGTACTGGGCGCCGGACTCTCTTCCTTGCAACTCCAGAGAAGCAGAAGCGTGAACAGCAATAGCAGTTTAGTACGCATGGGTCACCTCCTTTTCTTTTGCGGTTTCTAAGTATTGCGCTTCCAGCGCTTTGTATTCGTCCTTTGTAAGGAATGCCTCGTCGTCCTTAATCAACCCACGCTTACTACCCAATGTAAAGAAACGGTCGTTGTACTGAATACGCACATGACCGGTGGACAGGCCAAAGTCCTTATGTGTAGGCCACGACTGGCCGGCGATCCACTGGTTGATATAAGTCTTGATGATTTCTCCCATATCGTAAATGAGAGAATATGGCAGGATGTCAGAGAAGACACTACAGTCCTCCCCGATGCCCATAGAAAGCACGAAATAATTGTTGGAGAAGGAGTAGGCTCCCATCCGGGAAGCGCCACACACCGGCACCAGACAAACACCATCGACATTGAAGTATGCCGTTGGATTCATATACAGCAGGTTGAACAACTCGTCGGGCATGTTCGTGCCACGGTAACCGTCCGACAGCACAATACGGAAACTCTCCTGTCCGCCGGCTTCCCGATAACCATCCTCAATGCCGTCGGCCACCGTGTCCATCATGCGGTCGCCGTCAAAAGCCTTGATGATATGCAACTTCAGATCCTTGCTGAGGGCTCCGGCCAGCCAAGCCCCGCCGTAGCGTTTCAGCTGCAGGGTGGAGAGACCGCCTGGCATTTCCTTTTCGCTATCTACCAAGAGGATGCGCCCCGCTCCAGGCTGAATCCTTTGTGCCAGAGACTCGTACTGGGGACCGCAGAGGATAAGGGCTTTCTCTGCAGTTCCATTGGTTGTGAAATTATTCATAAGGGCAAGGGCCTCGGCTTGGCTCTTGGGTCTTATGAGATGAACCTTCATATCCAGATGTGCTGCCTGACTTTCCGACACGGACTTGAGAATAGCATCGTCGTAGCCTGCACCAGAGAAACCGGATTCCCACGCAAAGAGAACCGTCAGGTCTTTTCCGATCGGCGTTTCTTCCTGTTGTTCGTCCTTTGAACAGGCTGTAAAAAATGTGGCGAAGGATAGCAGAGCAAGAAAGAGCAACGTTGTGCGAGAGGCCGTTTTATTAGAATATGCCTCCCCCACTTTCTTATGTCCTACGTACATCATAAGTGTTGGTTAATAGTATTATTGTCTGCAAAGATAGGAATAAGCGAGTAAAATACAAAACAAAAATAAAAATATTTTCATTTTTATATTCGAACGAGAGAGAAGTTTGTTGAAAAATAAAGCAAGTATTTTACTCTGAGGCTCTACGCCCTACACGACTGTCGCATCACTCGAAATGTCGGATGAACCTTTTTTTTGAGTATTGGAAAACAAAAAAAAGCCCCTCCTTTTGGGAGGGGTAAGGGGGGGGTAAGTTACTGTTCGCAAACATATAAAATATTATAAAATTAAACGCTATTTCTTGTAAATATGAAAGATTCTCCGTACCTTTGCAGCCATGAAGAAACTGCTTTCCATAGGCGAAGCCGCCAAGGCACTCGGAGTTACCACTACTACGATGCGTAACTGGGATAAGAACGGG
>Ga0247611_10000702_pt1 | contig 65527 bp, 64 predicted proteins | sample 177DNAGHGhighgp2_FD_192422 | JGI IMG/M metagenome (GOLD analysis project Ga0247611, IMG submission 192422) | Sheep rumen microbial communities from Palmerston North, Manawatu-Wanganui, New Zealand - 1770 DNA GHGhigh gp2 | ecosystem: Host-associated > Mammals > Digestive system > Stomach > Rumen...
ATTACTAGCTAAAAGTATAAGAAAGATCAATTTAATTATAAGATATTGGAATGACTATTACAAATATACTAAACGTTTCTTTTAATTTGACATTTAACAAAATATTATTTTTCGACAATTTTATATAAAACTGTTGACTTCTTTCGACATAATGTGATATTATATAGGCATACGTAAAGATATATAAATATTTTACGGTAATTAAACAACTTTTTCCTTTTTTTATCTTTTTGTTTTGCTTATATCATTCCTTTAGAGGTTTGATATAAGCTTTCTTGGAATATGTTGTTTAACTAGTAAAGAAAATGAAAGAAAAGGGAAGTAAATACTTCCGGGAGAAGGGTCAGTAATGACCTTTTTTTCTTCAAAAGAAGGTGAAGTTATGCAAAACAGAGAAAGAATGCTGCTTGGTAAATATTATGATGTGGATGATGAAAATAAGATAGTAACTATGTCATATTGTTTTGAAGAAGCATCGCTTGTAGTTGATAATTCATTGGATAATAAAGAATATTTAATTAAGGATGAAATAATGGAAAAGATTATAAGTGGAATGAAATCTGTACCACTTATGTATAAGATTAATATTAATTTACGTATTAAAGATTTTAAAAATTATTCAAAAGAAAAAGTTGTAGAAGCTTTTGAAGACGGAATTGAAATGAATCATTATTCTTTGGAAAGAGAGAATAAGCGTAAATGGATTAAAACTTTAGTATTAGTTATTATTGGTATTGTTATTTTATTCTTTAACACAATCGCTAAAAGCGAATCGTGGTATGGTACAAAATCAACTTCATCAGGAATTGCAAGTGAAGTGTTTGATATTGCAGCTTGGGTATTTATTTGGGAAGCTGTTACTATTATGTTCTTAACGCCAACAGAATTACCATTTAATAGTAATAGAATTAAATTTAGAGTTAAAAATATTATTTTTTTAGATGATAAAAATAAAATTATTAGTACTATTAGATTTGATTTGAAGGATTTAAAATGGGATTCAGTTTCAACTCTTGATTCAATTTCTAAAAAACTTTTATTAATTGGTGGTGCTGCATTTTTAGGAATTGCTACTTGTGATTTTATTACAACTATAAGAGATATTACATCATATATAAAAAGCCCTATACCTGAAATGTTACCAATTTTAATATCTACATCAGCTATCTCAATTGTAATCGATTTACTAGAATTTATTGCAGGTATTGGTACATTATCTATTTATAATGGACATGGTCCATTTAAGAAAACTGCTGGAATTATAGGAATTATTCTAACAGTATTATTCTCTTTATTATTTATATTAGTAATGATTTCAGGTGCTAGTTCTTTATTATTATCTATTAGTTGGTCTTTTGTATCATATATTTTATATGTAATAGGTAATATTTTACAATTTATAATAAATAAGAAGAAAAAGAGATTAGAGAAAAAAGAAAAAAATATTTAAAAATAAAGTAGAATTTCTACTTTATTTTTTTAAATTTAATATAATAATTATGTAGGAGGAGATATTATGAATAAAACTTATATGTGTGTAGATTTGAAATCGTTTTATGCTTCTGCTGAATGTGTATTTAGAGGATTAGATCCTCTAACAACAAATTTAGTTGTTGCAGACGTATCTAGAACAGAAAAAACTATTTGTTTAGCTGTTTCTCCTTCATTAAAAGAGTATGGTATTAGTTCAAGAGCTAGATTATTTGAAGTCGTTGAAGCTGTTAAAAAAATAAATTATGAAAGATTAAAAAATAATCATTATCATAAATTTAGAGCTAAATCTGTTAATAAAATAGAACTTTTAGATAAATCACTTGAACTAGATTATATTGCCGCAAGACCGCAAATGGCAAAATATATTGAAGTATCAACAAAAGTTTATAAGGTCTTTTTAAAATATATTGCACCTGAAGACATACATGTATATTCAATTGATGAATCTTTTATGGATGTAACAAGTTATCTTAAGTCATATAAAATGACTGCACGAGAACTTGCGATAAAAATGGTTAAAGATGTATTAAAAGAAACAGGTATAACTGCAACCTGTGGTATTGGTACAAATATGTATCTTGCAAAAATCGCAATGGATATTGTTGCTAAACATGAAGTGGCTGATAAAGATGGAGTTCGTATTGCAGAACTTGATGAAGAATCATATAAAAAAATATTATGGTCTCATAGGCCTTTAACTGACTTTTGGCGTATTGGACCTGGTATATCAAGAAGATTAGAAAGTCTTGGCCTTTTTACAATGGGTGATATAGCTAGATGTTCAATTGAAAATGAAGATATATTATATAACCAATTTGGCATTAATGCTGAAATATTAATTGATCATGCATGGGGAATTGAACCTGTTACAATTAAAGATGTAAAAAGCTATAAACCTCAAGCAAAATCAAATTCAATAGGTCAAGTATTACATGAACCGTATAATTATAAAAGAGCTAGAGTAGTTATTAAAGAAATGGCTCAAGAATTAGCTTTACAATTATTCACTAAAAATATTCTTACTAATAATATTTCTATCTCCCTTGGCTATGATATTTCATCAAGTGAAGGATATGAGGGAGAAATTGAAGAAGATTATTTAGGCAGAAAAGTGCCAAAAGGAAGTCATGGTGGAGTTAATCTTGGTAAATATACTAATTCACCTATTATTTTATCTAAGGCATGTGAATATATATTTGATAAAATCTTTGATAGGAAAATATTAGTAAGAAGATTAAATGTTTCATGTGGAGATACAAAAAGTAGTGAAGTATTAGAATCAAGACCTAAATATGAACAATTATCTTTATTTGAAGATATAGAAGAAAAAGAAGAAAATGATAAGAAGATAAAAGAATTTGAAGAAAAAGAAAAAAACGCACTTAAAGCCATTTTAAAAATTAAACAAAAATATGGTAAAAATGCTGTAATAAAAGGTATGGATTTAGAAGATGGGGCTACACAAATTGAAAGAAATGAAGAAATAGGAGGACATAAAGCTTAATGGGTGAATATGATGATATTATTGATTTAAAAAGACCAGTATCAAAAAGAAATAAAATGAATATTATTCAAAGAGCTAATATATTCAACCCATTTGCCGCATTAACTGGATATCAAGAATCGATAAATGAGGCTGGAAGAATTGTAGATAAAAAACTAGAACTTGATGTAGATAAACAAACTGATCTTGATAATAAAATTAATTATTTATTGGATAATTTAAATACTCATGTTCAAATTATTTATTTTAAGAAAGATTTGAAAAAGGAAGGCGGAACATATTTATCAATTGAAGGTAATGTAAATAAGATTAATTTAAATGATAAAATTATTGTTGTAGATAAAAAGAAAATAGAATTTGCTAACTTATATAAGATCATAATTGTATAACTTGAATAAATTAACGACTAATGATATAATTTTTTGGAAGTTGAGGTAACTTTATGAGTAAAAGAGAATTGACACGCCAAGAACAAATAGAACGTTCTATTATTACAACATATCGCTCAAAGTTGTGGGCTCCTTTTATTAGTTCACTTAAAGATTATGAATTATTAAAACCTGGTGATAAAGTTTGTATATGTATCTCTGGTGGAAAAGACTCAATGTTACTTGCAAAACTATTTCAAGAATTAAAAAAACATTCTGATTTTGAATTTGAAGTAAAATATTTAGTAATGAATCCAGGCTATAATGAAAAAAATTTAGATTTAATTAAAAAGAATTTAGAGATATTAGGAATAGATGCAACTATTCAAAATACTGATATTTTTGAAATAGCCAATCAAACAATAAAATCACCTTGTTATTTATGTGCAAGAATGCGTAGAGGAGCATTATATAAATTGGCACAAAATATGGGTTGTAACAAAATTGCATTAGGACATCATTATGATGATGTAATAGAAACATTTATGATGTCAATTTTAAATAATGGTTCAGTTCAAACAATGTTACCAAAATTGCATTCTCAAAATTATGGTGGTATGGAAGTAATTAGACCGATGTATCAAATAAGAGAACGTGATATTATTACATGGATGAATTTTAATAAATTAGATTTCATACGTTGTGCATGTCGTTTTACTGAAAATATAGCATATGATGAAGAACACACTGGTAGTAAAAGAGTAGAGACAAAGAAATTGATTGCATCTCTTGAAAAGGAAAATCCTACTGTTGTAAAGAATATATTTAAAGCTCAATCTAATATAAAACTTGATATGTTATTAGGTTATAAAAAAGATGGAGTTATGCATTCATTTTTAGATGATTATGAAAATTTAAATATTAATGAAGAAGATAAATAATTTATCTTCTTTTTTTGTTACTTTTGTCATAAATTATAGCCAAAATATTGAAAAAATAGTCAAAAAATTTTATATTAGATATGAAAGAAGGTATAAGACATGATTGGGAAAAAGTTAGTAGTCCTATTCGCATTAGCAGTCTCATTTTGTGTGGGAGGAAAAAACACAGATGGATTTTTAAATGCGAGAAATTATTATATTAGCAATCAAACTTATGTAAACGCTAAAAAATTAGGATATAGCGATGAACAAATTGCTAATTTAGATCAAAATCAAATTGACAAGATAAGCCGTTCATCTCTTGTCGCAATTAAATCCTTAAAAGACTTAAAGGGTTATAGTGAAACTATTGAATATCCTAATGCAATTGAAAAACATTTCCGTGATTATAGAAGAGTTAAGGGTTATTATAAAGGCCAATTAGATGTTAATGTTATAATTGCACATGATAGAGAAATAACTAGATATTATCAAGTTACAATGGATATTAAATTTACTTATCCAGCTAATAAAAAGTTTGATAATAGAAAAGTTGATTTTTTAACTTTAAAATTACCAACAGTAGATATTGCAACCCCTAAGGAATTTAATAAAAAAGGTGTTGCAGAATGGCCATTCTATGGTACATATGAATATGGTGATGTATTTATTCCTAACGAAGGTGGTACTCAAACTACTATTGTAGATTTAGAATATGGTTGTGAAAAAGATACAGATCAACATATAAGATTTGATGATAAGAAAAAAATGTTAACAATAGATGCACCAATGGTTAATGACTCAAGTTATTTTAAATGGGATGGTTATTATTATCATTATATTTATGATAATTTTATGCGTATTACCGCAAGTTTTATGATTCATCAAAGAACGAAAGTATTTGAATTTAGTGTTGAGTATGCACGTTTAACTGCTGATAATCAAGGTTATGAGTTTAAATATTTAGTTCAAAATGAAAATCCACCATATTTAACTTATAAGTCAGATAAATGGAGTTGGTTTGGTATTACTACTAAAGTAGGCGAATACTATAGAAAAACATTTTCAGTAGATGTTGATGATACAAAGCCAGCTGAAGAAAAAAAGAGATAAACAGAGGAGTAAATCCTCTGTTTTTTGCATATATTTATTATTTGTTTATTTTAAATACTATTGTATAATGATATTAAAAGAGGAATAATTTATTAGATAAATAAATTGATAAGATTATTATGAAATTAGATTCAGTTATAAAAAAACATAAATTATTTAAGATATCATTAATCACATTATTATGGTTAATGATGATTACAATTATTATTTTTTTCATATTTTTAATATTAGTAGATAAAAATAAATGGTCTATTAAAGAAAATATAACATTAATTGTATTAGGTGTTGAGTTTATCATTCTACTTTTAAATATTTTATTGATTAATATTACATATAAAAAAATATATATTAGATGTAATAAAATAATAAATCCTGATTTATTTTTATTACAAGGAAAAGATTCATATAAAATTGTGAATGAATCTAATTATAAAACTAGTAGTGCACTTTTGTTTTCAAATGAAATTCATCATAAAGATGAAATTTTTAATGTTACTATAAGCGATATCACTTTAGTTAAAGATGAATTTAATAGAAGCTATGCAAAATTATATAAATTTGAGACTAATAATAAATTTGTTAAACATTTTTTATTATCACGTTCTTTAAATATTTCAGGCTTTGATAAATATATTAAAGAATCAATGGGAAATACTAACATTTATTATTCTGAAAATGATAGTATTGATATTGAAAAGATGAATGTAACATTTACATCAAATTTCTTTATTTCATTCATTGATTCAAATATTTATTTTATTGATTTCAATAAAAAGATATTTGAATTTGAAAAAGAAAAGCTTAACGATGAAAGATTTAAGTATTATATTGATAAAGAAATAGAAGTTAGTAAAGATATATTTGAAAAATTAATTAAATTAAGTTAATATTAAGCGTTCCAAGTTTATAGGAACGCGATTTTTTATTATAAAAAGAAAAAAATTAGTTGAAACTAACTATATAAAGTAATATAATCATATTAGAGTTAGTGCAGGCTAACCTTAAGGAGGTAAAAGAATGCCACTAATTATTGCACCGCTAAATCAACCAGTTAAGGTTATAAAGATTTTAGCAGATGATAAAACAAAAAAACATTTAGAGTCATTAGGTATCACAATTAATAGTTTATTAACTGTTGTGCAAAATAGTTCTAGCATTGTTGTAAAAGTTAAAGATGGACGTTTAGCTTTAGATGCTGGTTTAGCAACTAAAATTGTAGTTGCCTAATTAGGAGGAAGTTATGGAAATTAATTTAGATGAATTTTCGATTGGAACTGAAGGAACTATTGTAAAAGTATTAGGTGAAGGTAGAGTACGTAGAAGATTATTCGATATGGGTGTTACTCCAGGTGCTCAAGTATTACTTAAGAAAAAAGCTCCATTAGGTGATCCAATTGAGATTACAATTAGAGGTTATGAACTTACACTTAGAAAAGATGAAGCTCAACTTGTAATTTGTAATGTTAAAGAAGGGAGCGAGAAATAATGAAGCATTTTGCGTTAGCAGGTAACCCTAACTGTGGTAAAACCACATTATTCAACGCTCTAACAGGTTCAACAGCACATGTAGGTAACTGGCCTGGTGTTACTGTTGATAAAAGAGAAGGACATTATAAGAAACTAGAAGAAGATGCGTATATCGTTGACTTACCTGGTATTTATAGCTTATCACCATATACACCAGAAGAAGTAATTTCAAGAAACTATATTTTAGATGAACACCCAGACTGTGTTATTAATATTGTAGATGCTACAAATCTTGAGCGTAACTTATATTTAACTACTCAATTACTTGAAATGGATGTTCCTGTAGTAATTGCAGTAAATATGATGGACGTTCTTGAAAAAAAAGGAGAAAAAATAGACGCAGAATCATTATCTAAAAAAGCTGGTGTTCCTGTTGTATTAATCTCAGCAGTTAAGGAAGACGGTATTGAAGAACTTATGAAAGTTGCTTATCAAGCAAGTCTTACAAAAAGAGAAGGTAAGACAGTGCTTGAAGGAACTGCATTAGTTCATTTAATAAAAGATGTAAAAGCCGCATTTACAGGAATTGGTGTAGCACATCCTCTATTCCATGCATTAAAACTTATTGAAAATGATGAACTAGAAGTTGCTGCACATCCTGACTTAGTAAATATAGTATCTGAATTTAAAAAAGGATATAAAGATGAAGTTTTTGGAGATGATTTAGAAGCTGTTACAGCTGATAGTAGATATAAATATATTTCTAAGAATTTCTCTAATGCTAAAACAAATAATAAAGAGAATGCAAGCGATGAAGTTGTGCTTACAAAGTCAGATAAAGCTGATAGAATATTAACAAATAGATGGTTAGGTATTCCTATTTTCATTTTAATTCTATTCTTAATGTTCCATTTTACATTCTCAGAGAATTTCTTATTCTTTAAGCCATTGTTTGAAAAGAATGGAGTTGCACCATTTGCTTCAGGAACAATGTTTGAAGGATTGTTCTATACAGATGCAGGTATTAATTCACCTGGTGTAATTTTACAAAGCTTTGTTGTAAACATTACAGATAAGTTAACAGATTTATGTCGTTCAGGATTGAGTAGTGCTCCAAGCTGGTTATCTGGATTTATTTGTGATGGATGTTTAGCAGGTATTTTCTCAGTATTATCATTCGTACCACAAATATTATTACTATTTGCATTCTTCTCAATTCTAGAAGACAGTGGTTATATGGCACGTGTAGCATTTATCCTAGATAGAATATTTAGAAAGTTTGGTCTATCTGGTCGCGCATTTATGCCAATGATTATGGGATTTGGATGTTCTGTTCCTGCGATGATTAATACTCGTACATTATCAGATGATAATGAGAGAACTGCAACTATTCGTGTAATTCCTTTCTTCTCATGTGGTGCTAAATTACCAATTCTAACTGCTATTGCGGGTGGTATTGTATCATATTTTAATTTTGGTAATGCCACATTAATTACATTAAGTATGTATTTACTTGGTATGATCACTGCAATTGTTGCAGTAATTCTTATGAGACATACTACTATGCGTGGTAAGGTCGCTCCATTTATTATGGAATTACCTGCTTATCATAGACCTGGTATTAAGCCTCTATTATTACATGTATGGGATAAAGGAAAACATTTCATTAAAAAGGCATTTACTATTATCTTAGCTTCAACAATTCTTATTTGGTTCTTACAATCATTCACATGGAGCTGGCAATACATTGAACAAGTTGATATTCAAGGTATAATTGATGAACTTGCTGCTTCAGATAAATGGAGTCAATATGTAGAATTAACTGATGATGCTGTTACATTAAGTGAAATTATTGTTGATGGTGAAGCTTATAATGTAATTAATGGCCTATCTCTTGAACAAAATCAAGAATTCTTTGCCGAGGCATATGATGAGTATTTAGCAATTGTTAATGCTCCTGGTTATTTATCAACACAAGATTCAATTCTTGCTGGAATTGGTCAATTAGTTCAACCATTTGTTACTCCACTTGGATTTGGTTCACAACTAGGTAGAGAAGCTGGTTGGGTATTTGTTGTTGCTGCAGTAACAGGTTTAATCGCAAAAGAAAATGTTATTGCTACATTTGCTGTTTTAGCTGCAACTGTTGGTAAGACAATTCTTGCTAAAAATGTTACAGATGCATCTTCAATTAGTGAAATTTCATCTGCATTCCAAGAATTATATGAAGCTTCAATTGATACAGAAGAAGGTATTTCTGCTGCTAGTCAAATGATTAAAGCTACTGGTATTACAATTCCTGGATTAATCGCATTTATTGCATTCAACATGACTACTATTCCATGTTTTGCTGCTGTAGGTACTGCTAAGGCTGAATCTAGCAAAGGCAAATTTGCAGGAACTCTTATTTTCTGGGTTGCTTGCTCATATGTCGTATCAATGTTAGTATACCTAATTGGTTCATGGGCATGGACATTAGCTATAATTATTCCATTAATTGTTGCTGCATGCTTTGGTATTCATTTCTTTAATAAATATTTAGATAATAAGAAAGTAGCACAAGCATAATGAGTCCAATTGAAATAATTGTTATAATTTTAGCAGTTGTATTTGTTGGGTCTATATTTGGAATTAGAATATATAAATTAGTTACACATAAGCTTTCTGATGAATGCGATGATTGTAGATATCGTATGAAAAGGGCTGTAAAGAAATTTAAACGTGAACAAATGAAAAAGAAAAAAGAAGAATTAAAGGCTTCAAAATAATAAATATAATCGACATTTTAAAATGTCGGTTTTATTTTTTATAGGTAAAGCTTTGTTGTTATATTTTTTGAACTAAGTTATAATAAAAACGAGGAGACTAAATTATGGATATTAAAGAACTTGAATTAGAAAATGAAAAATTAAAAAATATCATAAAAGGTCTAGATTTATATCGCGAACAAAAATTAAGAAGAGCTTTTGGTGAAATTCCTAATGAAGAATTGATTCAAGCTGTTAGAGAAAAACTATTCAGCGATCCTAATAGTGCTAGTCTAATTATAAACGCTTGTGGAACTTCTTTTTTTAATGATGATTATGCATCAAGCATTTTAGTTCATGGTTCTATAATTGAAAACTATAGATTTAATCTAGCGCTTTTAAATGAAATGGTTGATATAAATAGTTTAGCTGAAAGTGAAGTCTTTGTATCAACTATTACAAAGCATAGTTTGATGCAAATAATCTCAATGTCAGAATGTTATGAATTTATGCCATTCTCTCATTTTTATTATTGCCCTGTAGTAGGTAATATGTTTAGCTTAGCTTCTATTATAGAAAATAGAATAGAAAAACATTTAGATGATGAAAATATAATTAAAGAACATAATTACCCACTTTTAAATACTTTATTACCATATATTAGTGAAGCATGTAATTCATTATTATCCACTATATTATTATTTAGTCATAAATCATATTCTCAGGCTGCGGTATCAATGAGAGGCTTTATTGAACAATTTATAATTATTGCCACTCTTGCTCATTATCCTAATACTATTTCTAAATTTATGCTACATAATGAACTAAAAGTAAAAGAAGAATTAGGTAAAGGTAAATATAAAAAAGAAATAGATGATTATTTAATAAGTCAAGATATAAACCCAACTAATATGACCTTAAGAAGTAAATATATTGATTATGGTTGGATGGATTCTATCGATGAATTTAATTCTGACAAATCTAAAAAAATGTATAAACCAAAGACAATGGCTAAGTTAATTGGTTTAGAAAATTATTATGAATGGTATGCTGACTTATCTAATTATGTTCATTCTAATTTTTTATATATTAAAACTGATTGGAATAAATTCGTAAATTTACAAATAGCTAGATTGTTAAATGTATTTGAAAAATTAGTAGATTTATATAAATGGTTAACAGGTTATAATTTTATCTATAAAGGAATTGATATGATTAAATACATTACAGATTTAGATAAAATGTATACAGGTATAGAAAATAAGACATTGTTTAATTATGATTTTATGCTAGAAAAGAAATAAACGAAGGAAAAATTATCCTTCGTTTTTTACTTTATGATTAAATTTATAACCAACTTCTTTTGGATCATATTCAAAAAGACCAGCCATAGCTTTTTCATCTTCACTCATATCACATTTGTCTATGTAGGAATGAATAAATGAAATATCATCTTCAGTTAAGTCAATGTATGTATTATTTTCATTTTTTAAGAATAATACATTACCAAATAAAATACGCTCACAAGGAATTGGATTATCCTCATTTACTACAAATATATTTGGCTCTAAACCTGATTCAAATGAAAGAGGATTAGATAAGACAACTATATTTCTTTTACTAAATTCATTATTCATTACTATTGGCTCAAATTTAGTGCCAAGAAAAGAAATAAAAGAATTTTTAATTGGTTCAATTTGAGAAGAATATTCTTTTGAACCTGTTTTTTTAATTACTGCTAAAACCATATAAAACACCTTCTAAAACTATTGTATCATAAATAAAAAATAATGTAATAAGATATTGAAAATAATATGAAAACACTATCATTTTAATTGAAAACACTTTCAAGCAATTTTTTGTTGAACTTTACATTATTATGAGTAAAATAATTAATGTTGATAAAGTAATCAACAAAAAAATATATATAAAAGGAGGAATTTAATGGAGTCAAAAAAGACAGTAAAGGCTACAAAGGGATTTTCATCTTGGTTAGAGTCATTAATTGAAGCTCTAGTATATCCTAGAATTGATGAATAATTCAAAATAGAAATAAAAATGAAAAAGTCGGAACAAAAAAGTAAGCCTAACGTAAGATAAAATACTCGAGTTATCTTGCACATGTTATGTAATCGAGCGAAATAAAAATTTGAACAATATATCAAGGAAGTTATGGTTTTCATAACTTTTTTTGTTTATATAGGAATTTAATGATATAATAAATATGAAAAGAAGTTTACATTGAAAAAGAAAAGAGATGATTTTATGAATTTCCCAAAGGGTTTTCCAAAAGAAGTTTTTTTAGAAATGATTTGTAATGAACTCGCTACATTAATGGGATATAGTGATTTTGATTCTTTAAATAAAAATGCAGATTTTATTTGTGTTAATTTAAATAATAATAAAATTTTACAGACATATATTGAACTAAATAGTCCTGTTAGAAAATTATCATTAACTCATGAAAAGAATTTTGATAGTATGATAAAGGCTATTGCCTACGCAAGAATTATACCATCTGATGTGGATGTGTTTATTGAATATTTTAATAGAGATAACTTAATTAATAAATTTGAACAAGGAATTAATTATGGTAATTTAGCTTTTATGGCTATTAAAAATGAAAAATATGTTTGGGTTCATGCTACTTATGTGATTCATAAAGTTGATGATATATATGTTTTATATTGTTATTTTTATGAATTTGATAACTATCAAAAGAGAATGGATAAAATTAAAAATATGGCAGAAGTTGATCAATTAACTAATGTCTATAATAGATATATGTTAGAAAAGGTTCTTGATAAATTTATAAATCAAGATATAAATACTTCTGGTGCTATAGCGTTAATGGATATAGATGATTTTAAATATGTTAATGATACATTTGGACATGTTAAAGGCGATGATGTCTTAAAAAATACTGCAAATAAATTATTAAAGATATTTAATCATGATTATGAATATGTATTTAGATTTGGTGGAGATGAATTTGTTGTTCTATCAACATCTCCATCTGAAAATTTTTTAGATAAATTAAAATTATTCATAAAAGATCCAATTTTTGTAAATGATCATAAAATTACTAATTCTATTGGATATTTAAAAATACATTCAAAGAAATGTGATAAAAATGCTATAATTAGTAAGGCTGATGAAGCTTTATATAAATCAAAAAGAAATGGAAAAAATAGAATTAGTGAATATTTAGGTTGTTAAAATGAAAAAAATTGCGTTTATATGTCATGGAAATATTTGTAGGAGCGTAATGGCTGAATATATTTTTAAGGATTTGTTAAAAAAACATAATATAAATGATATTTATGTTGATTCATTTGCTGTATCAAATGAAGAAATAGGAAATCCTATTTATCCTTATGCAAAGGATTGCCTTCTTAAACATAATATAACTATTGGCAATCATAGAGCAAAAAAAATAAGTGCTTTAGATTATAATTCATTTGACAAATTTTATTATATGGATGATTCAAATAGAAGATATTTAGAAAATATAAAAAAAGATGATTCAAATAAATATCATAAGCTATTAGATAGAGATGTATCAGATCCTTGGTATACTAGAGATTTTGAAAAATGTTATCAAGATATAGTAGAAGGATTAAATAATATTATTAATAATTTATAAAAAAAGTTGTTAAGTGCATAGCACTTAGCAACTTTATCTATTTTCTTCTTCTAATGCTGAAATATTTTTTAAGAATAATTTATAAGGAATTTTCTTTGAATATTCTTTACCCATTTTATCCTTACCAGAAACTCCACCATTTCTAACAATTTCATATTCTTGGCTTTGTCCATCTTCAGTAGTACATAAAACCTTGAAATGGTGAATGTAATAAATTTCATATGCACCATCTTTATGGCTCTTTGTTTCTTCAGTAGTATTTACATATTCATATTTTCTTATCCATTTTTTACCATTTGGCGCATATATATGCTTACTAGGCTTTAACATATATATAATATATGTAATAATCATACCTAAAAGAAGTATTACAAATACTGTTGAAGAATCAGCTTTTAAAACAGTCGCAACGATAATCCCTGTTAGAAATCCTAATAATGAAACTATCCATAAATACTTTCTTAATATATAAATAAATTTTGTCATAATTCCACCTCTTAAACTTTATTTTTCATATAGAAAAAACATATTAATGTTAGATATAAAAAAGATAATTAATTTATATCATAAAGGGATTAAAAATTCAAGTTAAGTGATAAGTGTAAGATGGTAATAGGTTTATAATTTAAAAAAATATAAAGTTTTAAAAAATTTAGTGTTCAATATTTATTTTTTTATTTTCATTATGTTATAATGATATTAGAAAAAATGAAGGACTTGGTGTAATTATGAAAGAACTTGAAGAACGTATTCAAAAAGATGCATATGTTGATCTTGCAAATGAAGTAAATGTTGACTCTATTTTTTCACAATATGTAGATGTTAACTTATTAAACATGATGGCATTAGAATGGGCTAATAGATTCAAAAATTTAAAAGTTACAAAGCTTGTTACAATTGAATCAAGTGGTATTGCATTAGCTACTTTATTAGCCGAAAAATTAAATGTTCCTGTAATAATAGTTAAGAAAACTCCTGAATTTGATGTTGATGATGCATATACAACACGTATTTATTCTCACCAATATCACCAATCTATTACTGCATATATTAAGAAAGAAAACTTATGTAGAGATGATAAAGTAGTAATTATTGATGATTTCTTATCTAATGGTTGGGCTGCTGAAGGTATGATTTCAATGATTGAGGAAAGCGGTGCTAAGGTTTTAGGTATGGGTGTTGCAGTTGAAAAAGGTACTAAAGCCGGTGGTGCTAAAATTAAAGGTAAAGGAATTCAACTTGAGAGTTTAGCCATTATTGATGGCGTTGATGAAGATGGTAAAATTACATTTAGGCATTAATTGACAAGAATTTAAAAAATAGATATAATATCAATAGTTACCTAGGAGGGTATAATTATGGTATTTGATGAAGTTAAAAAGATTATTGTTGATGAACTTAATGTTGATCCAGACAAAATTACTTTAGAGGCTACACTAGGAGAAGACCTAGGTGCTGACAGTCTTGATGCTGTTGAAGTTATTATGGACCTTGAAGATAAGTTTGGCATCACTATTGATGATGAAACTGCTAAATCTTTTAAAACAGTTAAAGATGTAGTTGATTATATCGAAGCACATCAAAATTAATACATCGAATAAAAAAGGCTAGGTAACATCTAGCCTTTATTTTTATAAGTTAGGGGGTGAAGTTATGGATAATTCTCAATTTGATTTAAAATTTATTAAAGAAACCAATACTAAGCATTTTTTTGATGCGGAAAATGATAGATATAAGAAAAAGAAATTATTATATAATTCTTTTGCTAAACCAAATTCTTTTGAATTTGATTCTCAAACAATTTATCCATATATTTTAGCTGACACTTATAATAGATATTATAAGATGAATGGATATAATGTTTTATATATGACAGGACTTAATAATTTAAGTTTTTCATCTTATCAATTTTCAAAAAATCATAATATTGATTATTTAGAAAGTGGAAAGAAATATAGAGAGGCTATTGATAATTTAAATATAGGATATGATTCTCATTATTTCTTTAATTTATCAGATAAAAAAATTGTATCTTTAATGGATGATTTTTTTAAGAGACATTATAAAAAAGATATTTTTTATGATAATATTGATGTCTATTCAACATCAATTAAGGATAGATATTATAATCATTTTGAAATAAAAGAAGAGAATAATAGATTTTATTCTAAATATACAAATGAAGAATTATTTAAGACTAAAGCTAAAGTATTTTATTTAGATATAAAAAAATATGAAGATAAAATAAGAGAAGAAATTAATAATTTAGATTTAGATTTAAAATATAAAAATGAAATATTATCACTTCTTGGAGACTATCAAAATATAGTTGTACCATTTAATATATCTAAAGATTTAAAATTAGATATAGAATTATCTCATCCTGAATATATGGCAGGTATTTCATTTATTGCGCTTAACCCAAAATATATGGATGTATTACCTTTTGTATCTGAAGAAGAATATAATTTAGTATATAAGTTCATGCAAAATGGTTATGAAGATGGAAAATTTTCAGGACTTTTTTGCAAGAATCCATTAAATTATAATGACATATGCATTATGATTAGCTACAATTTTGAAGAAGCTATTCATGTAGGAATTCCTGAAATAAGTGATATAGATAAGGAGTTTTGTAATAAATTTGGATTAGAGTATTTATTAATAACTTCTAATAATCATTTAATACATAGTGATTTTTTAGATGGCCTTACTCCTATTGATGCTCGTAAGACAATTATTGATGCTTTTTCAAATGAAGGTGCATGTGAAGTAATTAATCATTTTAGACAGGATAAAATTATTATTTCATCAACTGATGAAACAGGAGCTCCTATTCCTTTTGAAATTACAAAAGATGGATTCGATTATTCTGTATTAGAAAGTCAATATTATCCATTATTATACAATCGTTTTGGAAAAGTAATATATGGTAAGACTCCTTCATATCCTGTTGAATTGGTTAATTTAACTTTTAATAATTTATATCAAACTTCAATTTTAAGAATGTTCTTACAAAATAAAGATAATTATTATAGTTTTCAAGATTTTTTAAATTATGAAGAAGATTTTATATATGAATCTGAACTTGCTAATGAAATATTATTTCCTTTAATATTTAATATAATTGATTCTAACGAAATTAGAAAAATTAAATATCATATTATGTTAGAAGAATATCCTGATTATCAATTAATTAATGAAAATAATAATTTAAATATTCATTTTGTATCAGATGTATTAACTAGATGTAGTAGAGATGCGTTAAGATTTTATATTTTACAACATCCAAATGATACAAATTTTGAAGAATCAATTTTAAAAATTAATAAAATAGATAAATTTTTAGAAGATGTATATACTAAATATTATGAAGGTTTTTCAGATGTTAATATGGAACTTGATAATACAATGTATGATCTTGTAAATGATTTAACTAATGATATTAATAATCTTAGAATAGATTTATATGTTTCTAAACTTGAATATGTATTTAATAATAAAATTAGAAATAAAAAATGGACAGAAGATGAAGCTCTTATATATTTAAAGCTTTTATCTATTGTCTGTCCATTTATTACAGAATTCTTATTTGAAAATGTATTTAATCAGCATAATTATATAATATTTGAAGAATGGCCTAAATATTAGTCATTAAAATGGTCGCCTTGAAATACATTAAGTTTTCTCATTTGCTTATCTATTTCATTCATTACGACCATTTTTTTAATTGTCCATTTAGGTTCAATTAAATCTTCAATAGGTGCGTCAGCACAAAGTCTATGAACTATTACATTTGGATCTAAAATTTGTAATTGTTCAATTACAATATCTCTATATTCTAAAAGTGTTGGTAAATGCCATGGGTTAGCTAAATAATCATGAGCCATTTTAGTTCCTTTTATAATGCATAACTCATGGATTTTTATACCATCTATATGTAATTTATTTAAAAAATGAATGGTATTTAACATATCTTCTTTAGTTTCACCAGGAAGACCATTCATAATATGTACAACAACTTCAATATTATTTTCTTTAAGCTTTTTTACAGCCTCAATAAATTCTAAATTAGTATGGCATCTATTTAATAGTTCACCTGTTTTTTCATTAGATGTCTGCAAACCTAATTCAATTTGTACATGACATTTTTTATTTAAGTTTGCTAAAAATTCTATTTTATCATCTTCAAGACAATCACATCTTGTACCTATTGATATTTCTTTTACTAAAGGATCAAGCGTTATAGCTTTTTCGAATAATTCTTTAAGTATAGGAAGAGGTGCATATGTGTTTGTATTTGCTTGAAAATATGGTATATAATAAGCGTCAGGCCATTTTTTATCAATTATTTCCTTTACAGAATTAAATTGTTTTTCAATAGGATCGAATCTATTTCCTGCAAAATCACCTGAACCAAGGCGTGAACAATATGTACATCCACCATATCCTTTTTTACCATCCTTATTTGGACATGTAAAATTCATATTAAGGCTTATTTTAACCATTTTTTTACCATATTTTTGTTTATAATAATTACTTAAAGTGTTATAGTGTTTTTCTGATGTAAAAAAATTCATTTAATATCACCAAGATTACTATACCATAAAATTTAAAAAAATAGTTTTAATAATTATAAACTGGCATTAATTATGCTATAATAATAAAGACTAGCGAAAGGAGATATAAATAAAATGATTAGAAGATTATACAATTCATTATTTAGACCAAAATATATTGCATTATATTTAAAGGATAAATTATGGCTATCTTTTTTATATTTAATAATTTTATTTTTAGTATCTTTATCTCCTGCAATTGTTAAATATAGTGTTACACAAAATAATATTTCTTTTACAGATTTAAACAACGCAGTTGATTTGATTCCAGAAAATTCAAATGCTAAAGTTGTTGATTATGTATTTAGTACTGATAATGCATTCCAAATTAAAGTAGATACAGTTACATATAATTTTGGTACAAAGGATTTATATGTACCAAATAAGGGAGTAACATTTGTATATTCTGGTGAAAATATTATTGTTTATCAAGACGGAGTAAAATTAATTACTGATTCATTTAAAAATATTGGTGTCAAAGATATTAATTTCTATCAAGTAAAAACTGACAGCAAAGAATATGCAAATTATTATGTAATGATGAATACAATTTATAATAAATATTTTAGATTATCTAATCTTAATTATGGAGTTGAGGTTGTTAGAAGTGGTTTAGTTGAAACTATTTTAATTGTAGTTGTATTATATTTTGCAGTATCTATGATGGCACCATTCTTAAAAGGAAATCATAAATTAAATATTGTAATATATTCTCTAACTTGGTATTTTGTATTGATGTTTATATCAAATGCTACAGTTTTAACATATCTTTATTTTGTAGGTTTAGTGATTGCGTTTATATTTATAAGAAAAGCTTTATCTAGTATAAAGATTATACAAATTCCAAAGGGAAGTAAGTAATATGAGTAGTAAATATGAGGAATTTTTAAAGAAAAATCTTAAGATTAATTTTGAACAAAACGAGATTATTTCATCTCAAGTTCTTCAAAATGAAGCGAGAGAAGCGTTAATTACTCTTAAATTAAAAAAGCCATTAAAGCTTGAAGAATATAACGAACTAAAAGAATTAAATCATCAATTATTTGTAGTTAAAGCTAATAGACCTAGTGTTTGTACAAATTTATCTTATGAAGAATTAGATTTAGAAAGTAGTGAAGCGCTAAAATATATTAATCAAGCTATATTAGATTTAGCTAATGAAAAGCCAAGATTTAAATGTTTAGAGGGCTTAACTATTAATGTTAAAAATAATACTTTTGTTTTTTCTGTCGATAAAGATTCAATGTTCTTACAACAAAATTCAAAATATATTAGTGAAAAATTAAAGCCATATGGTATTAATTATAATATCGAATTTGTTGTTGATCCAAATTTAAAATCTCTTCGTCAACAAACTATTGAACAGGTTCAACAAGACATTAAAAAACTTGAAGATAATCAACCTAAAATTATTGTTAATAAGGAAGAAAATGAACAAAAGAAAACAAAATACTATAACAGTAAAAGGATTAATGTTGAAGAAATTTCAAAGATATCAGAAATTCCTTATGATCAACAAGGCTTATTAACATATAGCGAACAAATTGGTGAATTATTCTTTAGAGTTCAAGGTGCTATTTTTAAAAAAGATATTTCTAAGAAAAAAATTTCATGGTTATGTAAATTATCTATTTATGATGGTACAGATTCTATTAATGTATCTAAATGGGTAAAAGAAGGAGAGGAACTTAACGCTGTAAATGAATGGAAAATTGGTTCTGTTATTGATGTTGTAGGTAGAGCTGAATATTCTCAATATGAGCGTGATGTAACAATCCAATGTGACCATTGGTCACTTATTGGTCAAACTGAGACTAAAGAAATAATTGATGATGCACCTGTTAAACGTGTTGAACTTCAAGTACACACTAAGATGACTAATCTTGATGGTATTTCAGATGCATCTGATTATGTAAAAACCGCAGTTAAGTGGGGAATGCATTCTATGGCATTTACTGATACATCAGGTATTTATGAAATTCCTGATATTCTACATAATATGCCTCGTGATTTTGATTTTAAACCTATTTATGGAGTTGAATTACCATATATAGATTACAATAAATATAAAATAGCTTTAACTGATGAAGATATTGAGTTAAAGAATGCTACTTATACTGTATTTGACTTAGAAACTACAGGTTTATCTCAAACATATGACAATATCATTGAAATATCTTGTATGAAAGTTAAACAAGGTGCTATTATTGAAAAATTAGATACATTTGTTAACCCAGGATATCATATTGATGAACGTATAACAGAATTAACTTCTATTACAGATGAAATGGTTAAAAATGCTCCTTATATAGAAGAGGCATTACCTATGTTTTTAGAGTTTGCAAAAGGTACTATTTTAGTAGGTCATAATGTACAATTTGACACTGGTATGATTTATGCTAAAGAAAGACAAATTGGCATGAAAGACATTATTACTTTCCCCGCAATAGACACTGCCAACTTATTTAGAGCTTATTGTAACCCTGATGTTGATCCTGATAGAGGTGTTAAGAAATTTAATCTTGAAGTATTAGCTAAATATTTTAAGGTCCGTGAAGACCAACACCATAGAGCTAATGATGACACAAGAGTTACACAAGAATGCTTCGTACAAATGCTTGGAGATTTATATAAGAGAGGAATTTATAATTATAAAGATATTAATTCTATTATTGATGAATCTAATTTCTTTAAATATTTAATTCCTTCAACTATAAATATTTTAGTTAAAAACCAAGTCGGATTTAAAAACTTATATAAATTACTTTCAGATTCTCTTACAATACATTGTGCTCAAGATGCTAGACTTATGTCTAATATTCTTGCACGCTTCAGAGAAGGTTTAATTGTATTTGAAGGTGGATATAGATCTAATATATTCGAATGGGCATTAAGAAGAAGTGAAGATGAAGTTAAAGAAGAAATGTCTCACTTAGACTTTGTAGCCATTCAACCTCCTTTAGCTTATCAACATTTAATAAGTGATATGCCTAATGGAGAAGAAAGAATTAAAGATACTATTAAGAAAATTATTAGATTAGCTAAGGAAATGGGTAAACCAGTTTGTGCTACATCTAATTGTTACTACATTGATCCTAATGATAAAAAATATCGTGAAATATTAATTGCTGCCCCTCAAGTTGGTGGTGGATTTAATGATTTAAATAAATATCTAAATCATTATAATGTTTCACCTGATGCACATTTACGTACTACAAAAGAAATGTGCGAGGAATTTAGTTTCTTAGGTGATAAAGATTTAATTGAAGAAATCGTTATTACAAACACTAATAAGATTGCAGATATGATTGAGCATATTCAAGTTTTCCCTGAAGATAATAAAGAAACAGGAGAAGAAGCTATGAAGGCTCCTCGTGATGACCAATTTAGTGAATCTTTAGGTATTCCATCTCTTGTTGAAGACATGAAACGTATTGTTAATATGAATCTTGATAGATTATATGGACATGAGAAGATTCATCCAATTGTTCAAAAGAGACTTGATAGAGAATTAAATTCTATCATTGGCGCTGGTTATGCATCTACATATTATATGTCATATTTAATGGTACATAAATCTGTTGAAGATGGATATATGGTTGGTTCACGTGGTTCTGTAGGTTCATCATTTGTTGCGACACTTATGGATATCACAGAAATTAACCCTCTTCCACCTCATTATAGGTGCCCTAAATGTAAGTTCCATGTCTTTAAAATGACAGAGGAACAAAAGAAAGAATATGGCGTAAGTGATAAAGAAGCGCCATTTATGAAAGATTTGGATAATATCTTATCCGGATATGATTTACCAGATGCAAATTGTCCATGTTGTGGAACAAGAATGGTTAAAGATGGTCATGATATTCCATTTGAAACATTCTTAGGTTTCAATGGTGATAAAGTACCTGACATTGACTTAAACTTCTCATCTGAATATCAATCAAGAGCGCACGCATTTATTAAAGAGGTATTTGGTGTAACACATTCATTTAGAGCTGGTACATTAGCTACTATTGCTGATAAGAACGCAATAGGTTATGTAAAAGGTTATGCAGAAAAGAAGAATTTACGTCTTAGATCTTGTGAAATAGAAAGATTAAGCACAAAAATTATTGGTGTAAAGAGATCAACAGGTCAACACCCTGGTGGTATTGTTGTTGTACCTAAATATTTTGATATTTTCTCAGTTACTCCAATTCAATATGCATCTAATAATACTGAAAACGAATGGATGACTACACATTATGATTATCACTCATTTGAATCAAATTTATTAAAGCTTGACTGTCTAGGTCATGACGATCCTACTATGATTCGTTATTTCATGGATTATGTAGCACTTCATCCCGAGAAATATCCATTTAGTAGAGCTCAGGATATTCCAATTGATGATCATAATGTATATCAAATGTTTGGTGGTACTGATATTTTACATTTAAAGCCTGAACAAATTGATTCAAATGTTGCGTCATTTGCCGTTCCTGAATTTGGTACTAATTTCGTTAGACAAATGTTAAATGACACATTACCTAATACATTTGCTCAACTAGTTAAAATATCTGGTTTATCACATGGTACAAATGTATGGTTAAATAATGCACAAGCATTAGTTTTAGGTACATCAGTTAATGGAAAGATTCCTTTTGCTGACGTAATAGGATGTCGTGATGACGTTATGCTTGACTTAATTAATATGGGTTGTGATCCTTCAACTTCATTTAAGATAATGGAGTTCGTTCGTAAGAATAAAAAGGTAAAAGATCCTAAGAAGTGGGAAGAATATAAAGCTTATATGAGAGAAAAAAAGGTACCTGAGTGGTATATTTGGTCATGTGAGCGAATTGAATATCTATTCCCTAAAGCTCACGCTACAGCTTATGTATTAATGGCATTGCGTATTGCATGGTTTAAGATGTATTCACCAGCCTTATTCTATTCAGGATGGTTCTCAAAACGTGCAAAAGCTTGGGATATAGAAACATTCCCTAAATCAATAGATTTAATTAAACAAAAAATAAGGATTTTAAATGAAAATCCAAAGAAGACTGCAAAAGATGATGATCAAATAACTGCCTTACAAGTTGCGTGTGAAGCACGTGCTAGAGGTATTAAGTTCTTACCTATTGATATTAATTTATCAAAAGGATTAATATTTGATGTTGTTGACGATGAAACACTTCGTATGCCATTTGTAGCTGTAGATGGACTTGGTGAAGCTGCCGCTTTATCTATAGAAGAGGCTAGAAAAGAAAAAGCCTTTACTTCCATTGAAGATGTAATGGAACGTACTAAATTATCTAAGACACTTTGTGATTATTTCAAAAAGATTGGTGCGTTTGGAGATCTTCCTGAAAAGGATGAGGCAAAATTAAAAGGTTTATTTAATTTCTTATAATAAAATAGATGCTTAAACTGGAATATGGTTTAGGCATCTTTTTTAAAAAATCGATTACTTTATAATTAGTAATAAATATGCTATAATATTCATAAGATTTATACAACTTTAAAGATTTAAAGGTATAAAATCAAAAGAGAAGGAAGGAGTGGATTTATGCAAATTAATAATCCGTTTATCAATCAAGCTAAAAGTAATACTTCTAGTACAACTTTTACACAAGTAGCTGATGGTGCTACAAGAAAAGGAATATCACTTAAGACATTATTCTTATTAATAGTAGGAATTGCTGCAGGTGCTATTGTTGGATTTATGTTTAGAAGACAAATTCAAACATATATTGATGGTGGTCTTTCAGACAATCAAATGGCAGAATTTTTAAGAAAATTATTAATATTCGCCATTGTAGCTTCAGTTGCGCAATTCATTGGATATTTAATTGGTAGATTATCACTAAGACTTGCAGCCTTTGGCGCAGTAGTATATGCAGTAGGTGAAGGTTCATTAATTGGTATCTTATGTGGAGCTGGTGAAATATTTGTTCCAGGTGTTACAGTAGTTGCAGGTGGTGCTACAATCGCAATTGTAGGTTTAACTTATTTAGCTTATGCACTAAATTTAAGAAAGCATATGTCTAAGATTGGTATATTTGCACTAGTATACGCCCTAGGATTAATTTTAACTGTTATAGGTTTATCACTTTATTCAGTTTTAGGACATGTATCTTGGAATACTTATTTTACAATTGAAATGGTTATTGCTGCATTATATATTGGTTGGGGAATTTTAATGCTTCTTATGACATTCTGGGAAGCTGAAATCGCTACTGAAAATGGTCTAGATAAGAGAAATGAATGGAGTATCGCATTAGGTATTTTATATGCTGTATTCTTAATTTTCGTTTATGTATTTAGAATTATTATTTTAATCGCAGCTAATTCTGAAAAGAGATAGTTTATAAGACGATTCAGTTTTGTTTAGTTCAAACATACTGAATCGTTTTTTTATTTCAATTTTATGATATAATTAACTTAAAGTTTCATATTTGGGAAGGATTTAATATGAAGGAAGATAAAATTAAAACTTTAAGAAGAACCAATCATAAATTTTTAAGAGCCTTTATAAAAACTATATTTGCGATAGTTGTATTAACTATACAACTTACAATGTATGTTATTTTATATTTTGGAATAAACGTTTTAAGAGGCCCACATCCTATTGTATTTAGAATAGTTTATGAAATAATAAGATGGATTGGTATCATATGCGTGTTGTTAAATTATAAGAAACCAATTAATAGTGGATATAAATTATCTTGGACTATTTTTATATTATTATGTCCAATACTTGGTACTGTATCTTATTTATTATTTGGTAATGGAAGAGTTTTATCAAAGAAGAAAAGACTTAAACTTAATAATTATTTAAATTCATATGAGATAAAGACAAAAGAAATTCAAAATTTAGAAATTGAAAAGCCTAATTTTTCTTTAATAGTAAAAGCTTTAAGAAAAGATAGTGGTTTTCCACTTTATAAAAATACTAAATTAGAATTTTTTAATGATGCATATTTGAAACATTGTGATATGTTGGAAAAATTAAAGGGTGCAAAAAAATATATCTTCATGGAATTTTTCATTTTTGGAAAAGGAAAAATCATGGAAGATATAATTCCTATTCTTGAAGAAAAAGGAAAAGAAGGAGTAGAAATTAAAATTATTGCCGATGACATTGGATCTATTTTTAATAGAGATAAGACAATATTTGCACGTCTTCAAGCTATTAAAACTCTAAGCTTTAAAGCCTGGGAACCACTTGGATTAAATATAAATCCTAAAGTAAATTATAGAGATCATAGAAAGATTGTAATAATAGATGGTCAATATGCATATACTGGTGGAGATAATATTGCAGATGAATATGTTCATTATATTGATAGATTTGGATATTGGAGAGATACAGCAATAAGAGTAGAAGGTGAAGCTGTATTATCATTTATCGCAATGTTTATTTCAATGTGGTATATGTGTACAAATCAAAAACTAGATTTTGAAAAATATACAAAATATATATCACATAATACTTACAGCAATTCTTATGTAATGCCATTTGGTGATGGTCCTATGAATAAGAATGATCCAATATATCACTTATTTTTAAATATGATTAATAGCGCAACTAAATCTATTTTAATTTCTACACCATATTTTATAATCGATAATACTATTACAAATGCAATTTGTGAGAAGGCTAAACAAGGAGTTGAAGTTAAAATTTTAATTCCTGGTAATTATGATAAATTTATTGCCTATACACTTACAAAAACTCATGTAGGATATTTAATACCTCATGGTGTTAAAGTGCTATTTTTTAAAGGATTTAATCACGCAAAAGAAATTATTATTGATAATAAATACGCATTTATTGGTACAGCAAATATGGATTATAGATCTTTAATACTACATTTTGAAGATGGAGTATTTTTCTCTGATACATATGCAGTAAATCAAATGTATGTTGATTTTGAAAATGTATGCGCAAAGTCAACACTTATGGACTATGATAAATTTATGAAAAGAAATATATTTGTACGTCTATTTGAATTTATCATACAAATAATTTCACCACTTTTCTAAATCATAAAGATGGATACGTCGTATTCATCTTTATTTTTTAAAAAAAATATATAAAATATATTTATAGGTGTTGGAGGATTATATGTTAAGACTTGATTATATACCAAAACATGAAGACTTAAAAATATGGCAAGATACGGATATGTTTTTGATTAATTCTGATACAGAAGCCTTAGGTGAATTTATCAAATGTTATAAAAATGATTCAGTATTAGATATGGGAACTAATACAGGTGGATTACTTTTATATGCATCTTTATTTAATCCTAAAAAATTAACAGGACTTGATATAAATGAAAAAGCGCTAGAATTATGTAAGAAGAATTTAGATTACAACAACATTTCAAATTATGAACTAATTTGTGATAATATTGTTACATTTAATCATGAACCATTTGATGTAATCATATGTAATCCTCCATATTTTTTCACAAAAGAAGATAATAAAGCTAAAAATAATTATAAGAATTTAGCTAAACATGAATCAATTTTAGAACTAAAAACTTTAATAATGTCTATTGAGAGAAATCTAAAATATAATGGAACGCTTTATTTCTTATTTCTAACATCACGCCTTGAAGAGGTTATTAGTTTATTAAATAAATATCATTTAACTATAAAAGAAATGAAATTTGTATATGATGATAATAAAGAATATTCAAATGTATTTATGGTAAGATGTGTAAAAAATGCTAAATTAGGTTTAGTATGTGATAAACCACATATTTTTAAAAGAAAAGGAAATAATAATGAAAAACACGCTTAAATTTGTTGATAAAGATTATGATGTTACTTCTGATATTCAAAATTTAATAGATTCATTAAACGTTAATGAAACATTAAAGTTTAATAAGGGAGTTTACAATATTAGAAATATATTTTTAAAATCAAATATTAATATTATATTTGAAGAAGGTTGTATTTTAAATGAAATTGTAGAAGGTGAAAATTTTAAAATTATTGATACTAGAGTTGCAGGTATCAATATGAAATTTTATGCCGGTTTAGTTAACTTAATTGATGTTAAAAATGTTTCAATTAAAGGTAAGGCTATCATTTGTGGTAATGGAGAATATTGGTGGGAAAAATATTGGGGAAAAGATCAAAAAGGTGGAATGAGATATGAATATGATAAAGAAAATATTCGTTTCTTATGTGACTACGATTGCTTAAGAGTTAGAAATTTATTAATTCAAAATTCAAGTAATATTAAAATATCAGATATAACATCTAAAGATTCAGGTTTTTGGAATATACATATCTTATATTCACATGATGTAGTACTTGATAATGTAGTAATAGATTCAAAGGCCTTATGGGCACCTTCAACAGATGGTATAGATATTGATTCATCTTATAATGTAGTTGTTAAAAATTCAACTACATATACAAACGATGATTCAATTTGTATAAAATCAGGAAGAGATAAAGATGGTCTTGATACTGCCATACCTAGCCATGATATTTTGATTGAAAATTGTACAATTAATCAAGGATTTGGTATAACACTTGGTTCAGAATTAAGTGGTGGTATTTACAATGTTAAAATAAATAATATAAAATTTAGAAATACTGATTGTGGATTTAGAATTAAATCTAGTGAAAAAAGAAAAGGATATATTAAAAATATTGAAGTATCAAATTTATATTTAGTGAATGTAATGTATCCAATTCATATAGCACTTAATTGGAATCCTAATTATTCTAACACTACATTACCAAAATCTTTTAATAGAGAAATGAAAGAACATTATTATAAATTAATAAGCGATGTAGGTAATTTAAAAAATACTCAAATTGAAAATATTACTATTAGTAATCTTAATTCTATTATTGATAATAATATGAAAGTTTCAAGAGCTTTTGAAATAAATGGATTTAGTGATTCTCATATTAAGGATTTTACAATAAGTAATTCTAATTTTACATCATTTGAATTTGGTCGTATATCAAATGTTGATAATTTAAAATTCTTAAATACTACTGTTTCTATATTAAAAGAGAATGACAATAAAAATGATGAATATGACAATAGATAGTAAATTAATTTTACTTTCTAAAAGTTTGTGATATAATTAATAAGTATTTACGAGGGGCTTGAATATTATCAAGCTCTTTTCTATGTGAGAAGGATGAAATTATGGATTTAGTGAATGAGATTTTAAGACTTAAAAAAGAAAAAAATGCGATTATTTTAGCGCATTTTTATCAACCAGATGAAATTCAAGATATTGCAGATTACCTTGGAGACTCTTTAAAATTAAGTCAAATAGCTAAAGAATCAGATGCTAATGTAATTATTTTTTGCGGTGTATCATTTATGGCAGAGACTGCAAAAATATTAGCTCCAAATAAACATGTCTATCTTCCTGCAAAAAATGCTGGATGCAGAATGACAAGATTTATTAACGCAAAATCTCTAAAAAAATATAAGGATGAAAATCCTGATACTAAAATTTTAATGTATGTAAATAGTGAAGCTGATGTAAAAGCTTTAGCTGATTGTTGTGTAACAAGCACAAATGCTATGTCTATTATTAAACATTATTTAGATAATGGTGATAAAATTATGTATGCACCAGATCAAAATTTAGCTAAATATGCGATGAAAAAAATGGGTAAAGAATTTGAGTGCTGGCAAGGATGCTGTATAACACATCATAGTCTTTTAAAGGCAGATATTTTAAAACTTAAAAATGAACATAAGGAAGCTCTTGTATTAGCTCATCCTGAATGTAATTTAGAAGTTCTTGAAACTGCTGATTATGTAGGTTCTACAAAGGGTATTATAAATTTTGCAAAGGAATCTAACGCAAATGAATTCATTATTGCGACAGAAGCTGGTATAATTCACCAATTAGAAAAAGATAGTCCTAATAAAAAGTTCTATCTAGCTAGCAAAAAACTTGTATGTCCTAACATGAAGCTTACAACACTTGAACAAGTTTATGATTGTTTAAAAAATGGAGTTAATGAAGTATTTGTTGATGAAAAGATAGCTCTAGATGCAAAACGTAGTCTAGATAAGATGATGGAATTAAGTAAGTAAAGGAGTAACTATGGATAAGAAGAAGGTAATTTTAGGATTATCTGGTGGCGTAGATTCATCTGTTGCAGCAATTCGTCTTAAGAATGATGGATATGATGTAGTTGGTGTATTTATGAGAAACTGGGACTCTACTCTTAATAATGATAGATTAGGTAATCCAACTGTAAATGATGATGTTTGTCCACAAGAAATAGATTATCAAGATGCTGTTGATGTTGCAAATAAACTTGGTATTAAGATGGATAGAGTTGATTTTATTGAAGAATATTGGCAATATGTATTTAAATATTTCTTAGATGAATATAAAAAAGGAAGGACTCCAAATCCAGATGTAATGTGTAATAAAGAAATTAAATTTAAGGCTTTTTTAAATTACGCATTTAATCATGATGCTGACTATATCGCAATGGGTCATTATGCTCAAGTTAAAAGAGAAGAAAATGGTAAAACTCATTTAATGAGAGCTGTTGATCAAAATAAGGACCAAACATATTTCTTATGTTTGTTAAGCCAAAATCAAATTAAAAAGGCTTTATTTCCAATTGGTGATATGGTAAAACCTGATGTTAGAAAATTAGCTCAAGAATATAATCTAGAAACAGCTAAGAAGAAGGATTCAACTGGAATTTGTTTCATAGGTGAAAGAAATTTCCACCAATTCTTAAAGAATTATTTACCAGCTCAACCTGGTAATATTGAGACTGTTGATCATCAAATTGTTGGTAAACACGATGGATTAATGTATTACACAATTGGTCAAAGAAAAGGACTTAATTTAGGTGGTATGCATGGCTTTAAGAATGAACCTTGGTTTGTTCTTGGCAAAAATATGAAGAGAAACGTTTTAGTAGTAGGTCAAGGTGAAGATAATATTTTATTAAAGAGTAATAGATTAATCGCGTCAAATGTAAATTGGATTTGTGATGAACCTACATATGATAAAGATTATCAAGCTAAATTTAGATATAGACAAAAAGATACTACTGTAAGAATTAAGAAATTAGATAATAATCAAATTGAAGTTACTTATTTATCTTCATTAGGAGTAACACCAGGTCAAGTTGTATGTTTATATGATAATGATGAATGTATTGGTGGAGCAATTATTGAAGAGGTTTATTTAGATAACGAAATAAGAACTGTATTCAATGATTAAGTATAAGAGTGATTTTTATCACTCTTTTTCTTTAATAATATGTTAATATTTTGTATAATTAAATTGGTGATAAATGATGAAAATTATAAGTTGGAATGTTAATGGTCTTAGAGCTTGTAAGACTAAAGGTTTTGATGCATATTTTGATAAAGAAAATGCTGATATATTCTGTATTCAAGAGACTAAGATGCAAGAAGGTCAAGCTGATTTAGAAAAAGAAGGATATTATAGATATATGTCTAGCGCTATAAAGAAAGGTTATTCTGGTACATTAGTCTATACAAAAGAAAAGCCTTTAAGCGTAGTTTATGGTGTTAATGGATTATATAATGATGAAGGTAGAGTAATCACATTAGAATATAATGATTTTTATTTAGTTAATGTATATGTACCAAATTCAAAAGAAGAATTATTAAGATTAGATTATAGAATGGAATTTGAAGATAATTTTAGAAATTATTTAACTAATCTTAAAAAGAATAAATCAGTTATTTTATGTGGTGATTTAAATGTAGCACATGAAGAAATTGATATAAAGAATCCAAAAGCTAATCTTAGAAAAGCTGGATTTACTATTGAAGAGAGAAATAAATTTAGTTTACTTTTAGAAGAAGGTTTTAAAGATACATTTAGAACACTTTATAAAGATACTGTTACATACTCATGGTGGAGTTATAGATTCCATGCTAGAGAGAATAATGCAGGTTGGCGTATTGATTATTTTGTAGTAAGTGATGATTTTATGCCACGTGTAAAAGATTCTATAATTGATACACAAATTCTTGGGAGCGACCACTGTCCTGTGAAACTAGTATTTTAATTAAAATTTTGTTATAATTAATAGTAGAGAAAAATAGTTTGTTAATAATGGTGGGAAACCACCATTTTATTATTATTTTTGTATAAATTTATTAAAATTAGATTAAATTATGTGATAAATTTGTTATACCTAAAAAGTATTTAAAAGGTTATACCACTTTTTAAAAATTTAAAAAATTATTCTATAATACATATGAAAGGAGATTGATATAATGAAAAAAAGATTATTGATTATACCAGTTATAATTGCAATATTTATATCTTTTCTTTTATTATCATGTGGTTCAAGTCAAATTATAGCTACATTTTCTAATGTAACATATGATAGTGAAAATATGAGTGTAAACTTTGAACTTGAAATTAGCGATTCAAAAAATGCCGGCTCTAATTACATGCTAAATATAGAAAAAATCTCTAATACAAATTCTTCTACATATTCAGCAAAAAAATCAATTGAAACATTAGAAAAAACATCTTATTCTTTTGATAATTTAGAGGCTAGTTGTTCATACACAATATTTGTCACATGTGATAAAGATGGTAGTAATGTTCAAATAAAAAACTCACATACATTCACTACTTCAGCTAGTTCTAATTCATCTGTTTCTGAAATACTTGGGTTAACATATCAAGAAACAACTTTATTATATGATGGAAATAGCCATATTACTTACGCAACAATTTTGTTTAATAATAGAACACTTACAATTTCTTCTAATTATAGAATAACTTATAAAGGAGTTTCATATTTATTAGAATATGATTCAAATAATAGACAAAAAAATGTTGGTACATATAATCAATATTTATATATTTATTCATACCCTGATAAAAAATTATTAGAAACTGTTACAACAACTTTAACTATCGCTAAAGCTAAAACTTTATATGAATTTAGTGATTTAGAAGAAGAATACGATGGTAAAGCTAAAGTTATGCCTTTTAGCTATGAAGGCTTAACTTATGCATATTACGATTCAAATAATAATATCTTATCTGAAATTATAAATCCTGGTACTTATACAGTAAAATATAATTTCCCTGGTGATGATTTCTTTGAACCAATTCATGGTACATTTACTTATACAATCGAAAAAGCTCAGTTATCTACTGATCTTTCAAGCCAAACTACTGTATTAGATGAATTTGGTAAGGCAACTTATAAAATAAGTGATGAAGATTTTAATATTCCAAATGTTAAATACACAATTAAATATTATAATAGTTCAAATGTATTAATAGATACTCCATATATTACAAATGTAGGAACATATACTGTTGTAATAAATATAGATGAAACAGACTTTTATGAAAAATTCACATTAACTGTAAAATTATATGTAGTTAATGAAATGGAAGAAAATGATTTATTAGTTTCAAATGTTGAGTATTTTTCAATAAATGCCTCTGGTAAAACTAATAATTATATTTATTTTAGTATTTACAATGCTTCTGTAAATGAAATAGATTTATCTTCAGTAGTTATTAAAATTAATGGTGAAGAAATAAAATTATCAGGTATAATTTCTCCATTTGATAATTATAAAGTTTTAGCATATTCAAATGTCGCTGCAATCACAACATTTAATTTAGGTGGAAGTGTAGTTTATGATTTTAGAACTTATGCTAAAGAAAGCTATAAATTTGATTTCCAAGAATTAAATAAAATTGAAATTGAATATGGAAATATCAAAAATGAATATTTGATTGAATATTCATATGCAGATTTCTATGCGAATCTATCTAATAGAGAAAATAATACATTTACATATCATAGTTTATATTCAATTAAGGAAAGTGTAGATGCGGTTAATAATTTTGGATATAGTATTGTAGCACCTACTGTTAATTATGATTTTACAGATACAATATCTATTTCAAGAATTAATACATTACATGAAAATGTAAATGCGGTAGACGCACTTAATAACTATATTGAAATTAGTGATGATATGGTTGATACATCTCAAATTAATTTAGATAATATGAACAAGAATGTTACTGTTACATATAATATATATGATATTTATGGTAACGTTAATAATTTCAAGTTATCATTCTTATTAGTAGATGAAGAAGCTCCTAATATCGAGTTAGCTAGTGATGTAAAAACTCATATTTTAATTAATGATAATATTGATCTTACAAAATATTTCAATGTTTATGATGATGTAGATGGTGTTATTGAAGTTACTAAAGAAATGATTGATGATGGTGGCGCTGGTGATTTTAGTGTATCAGGTAAATATTTAATTAAGTTAAATGTATCTGATAAAGCGGGAAATGAAGCAACTTATACATTCTCTTTATATGTAAATGTTGATAATACATATCTATCTTCATATGTTTCAAGCGAAACTATTAAGACAAATGATACAGGTGAAGGAAATGCAATGCCTTCAACAGGAAATGTAAAAGTATTAGTTGTACCTATTTTCTTTAATGAAGCTAACGCAACCCAAACATTTATTGATACATTAAATACTGTATTTAATGATACAACTGATAAATTAACATTTGGTTCAGTTAAGAGTTACTATAATGTATCTAGCTATGGTAAATTAAATTTATCATTTGATATTTTTGACAATGAATACTTTATTCCATCAAAATCATATAAATATTATGATACTAATATGACTTCATTAATTAGTAGCGCCTTACAAACTGTTGATAAATATTATAATTTAGCAGATTATGATTCTGATAATGATGGATATATAGATGCAATATGGTTTATTTATGATATGGACTATATTAGTGGTTCTAATTATTATTGGGCATGGACATCTGATTTTTCTGGTAATATTACAAATAAATATGATGAGGTAAATGTAGGCAAAATAGCATTTGCGTCTTATGAATTTGCAGATGCAAATGATAGCTACTATGATGCATATCCTGACAAAGAATCAGCTTCTGGTTTAACAGCTAGAACATATATTCACGAGACAGGACACTTAATGGGATTATCTGATTATTATGACTATGATTATGATAAAACTGTAGGATATCACCATACAATGTTTGGTATGTCTTTAATGGATTCGAACTATGGTGATTTAGATAGTGCATCTAAATTATTGTTAGGTTGGATTGATCCTGTTGTAATATGTCAAGATGATGTTGTTAATATTAAATCATTATCTACAACAGGAGATTGTGTATTAATCGCTAAAGAATCTAATATTGGTGAAACAATTTTTAATGAATATATATTATTAGAGTTCTGGAATGGCGATGGATTAAATGAAGCTGATGTAAGTTATACATTTGGTGAAAATAAATATGGTATTAGAGTCATTCATTATGATGCAACTATCAACTATGTAAATGGTGTTGCAACACTAACTAATGGTGAAAGACCTTCATATTTTAAATATAATAATACTGATGATGATTCTCATAATAGTGTTGAGACTCTTGCGTCTAACCCAGATGCTGTTTATGATACTAAGACTCATACTTACAATGTAGTTGACAATGTCTTATTCTCTGATACAAATATTGTATTTGGTAAAGATATATGGCAAGATTTTGTATATAACAATGGAAATGAATTAGATTTCACATTTACTATTAATGAAATTAATAAAGATAGTGCTACTATTTCTATTAGTTTTCAATAAGTGACAAATAACTTGACGCCCATTTAAATGGGTGTCTTTTTTTGTTGAAAAATAAAAGTATTTAAATTATAATTAAGATTAGAATAGGATGTGATTTATATGGTTAAAAATCCAATGAAAAATTATAAATTCTGGTTTAAATTAATTGGCGGAGTTATTTTATTAATATTTGCGATTGCAATGATCTTTAACCGTTCTTTTGGTGAAAAGATGGTTGTTGGTGTATTTGGAGGTATTATATTCTTATATGGTTTATATAGAATATATCCTTTAATTAAAACTCTTGAAAAAAAGTGGAGTAAGATTTTATGTTTAGTTGAAATACTTGCAGATATAATTGTTGGTATTATGATGTTAGTTGGAGGATTTAATTTTGCAAATGAAGCTAATAAATTCTCTGATTTTATGAATAAGAATTTTAGATTCTTTCTTGGTGGAGTTGTATATTTAAGAGGATTAGTTTATTGCACAAGTTCAATCTTATTTTCAGAAAAATCAGATTGGAAACAATTTGTTGCAAATATTATTTGCTTAACATTTGGTGTAATGATTGTTTGTCTTGAGCAATTTAATGTTGGTAATCTAGTTTGGGTAATGATTGTATTAGCATTTGGTTCTGGTGCATATATTGCTGGTGAAGGTGGAATTGATTACTTTAACTATAGAAAGAATTTCAAGGATATAAGAGATAATAAAGAAACTTCTAAAGAAAAAGAAGATACATTAGAAAATGGTGTTGAAAAAGGCAAAGCTAAAATAGATGAAGAAATTGATCAAAAGCCATTAGATGATGAAATTGAAAAAGGTATAGTTATTCCTGAAGAAAACAATAATGACCAAATAAATCCTGTTAACTAATAAAATGACTTATAAAGTTTTATTTAAGACTTTATAAGTTTTTTTATTTTATTTAGCATAAAAATATTTTTGAAAACAAGTTTTATTTAATTTCATTACTCTTTACTTTTTTATATAAGTTTGTTATAATTTAGCAGTATGAAAACGATTAATACTTTTGTATTAATTATGTGATAAAGGAGCATTAGATTATATGAATACTGAATTTATTGCAGGTAGTAAAGCAAAAGTAACTTTTGATGTTACTCCTGAAAAATTTAAAGAAACATTAGACGCTGCCTTCGAAAAGGTTGGTAAGAACGTATCAGTTCCTGGATTTAGAAAGGGACACGTTAGCCGTGAAATGTTTAATAAGCAATTTGGTGAGGCTTCATTATATGAAACAGCTTTAGATCTTTTATGTGATGAATTCTCAAAAGAAATTTTTGCAAATAAAGAAATTGCTAACAAAGTAGTTTCTCAATTAATTCCATCTGTAGATGGTAACTTAGATGCTAAAGAAGGATTTAAGTTAGTATTTACATTCGATGTATTCCCAACTGAATTTGAAGTAGGTCAATACAAGGGTGTTGAAGTTGCAAAGAAGAATACTGAAGTAACTGATGAAGAAGTTGAATCAAACATCAAGTCAATTCTTTCTAGCAAGGCTACAATTTCTGAAAAGGCTGAACAAGTTATCGCTAAAGGTGATACAGCTAATTTCGATTTCGAAGGTTCTGTTGACGGTAAGCTATTTGATGGTGGTTCTGCAAAGGGTTATGAAATGGAAATTGGTTCTGGTCAATTCATTCCAGGATTTGAGGATCAAATGATTGGTATGAAGGCTGGAGAAACTAAGGATGTTAATGTTACATTCCCAACTCCATATGCTGCAAAGGAATTAGAAGGTAAGGCTGCTGTATTCAAAGTTACTGTTAACTCAGTAAAGGAATCAAAGCTTCCTGAATTAACTGATGAATTCGTTCTTTCTTTAAAGAGAGATGATGCTAAGACTGTTGAAGAATTAAAGTCAGCAATTAAGGCTCAATTAACTGCTTCTAAGGAAGAAAGCGAAAAGAATCGTCAAATCGATGAAGTTGTTAACAAGATTCTTGATGCAACTAAGGTTGAATTACCTCAATCTATGATTGACAATTTCACAAACGACTATAAGAGCCGTTATGAACAACAAGCTAAGACATATAACATTCCACTTGAAACATTACTTCAATTAAGCGGTATGGATATGAAGACATTCGAAGAGAATGCTAAGAAGATTGGTGAGCGTCAAGCATTATTCCAAGTAGTTCTTGATAAGGTTGCTACAATTGAAAAGTTACAACCATCTCAAGAAGAAATTGAAGCTCGTGCTGAAGAATTAGCTAAGCAACTTAACCAAAAGGCTTCTGATGTTCTAAAGAATCGTTTCAATGCTATTTTCTCTGAGTTCATTTACAACAAGTTCATTGACCTTGTTATGTCAAATGCTAAAGAAATCTAGTAATTTTTAAAGAATTATGCCTATCCTTTATGGATAGGTTTTTCTTATTTATTTGAACTTTTCAAATAAATTGGCAAATTGGTTGCAATAGTGCCAAAAATGTTGTAATATATAATTACTAATCTTTGATTAGTGTTAATTTCTTTTTAAAAGAGGTGAATATTTATGGCTGATTTAGAGTCAAAAAAAGCCTACCCTGCTCTTGCATTAAGAGGACTTGTACCACTACCTCATAATGAGTTAAGAACAGAAGTTGGTAGAAAAAATTCTGTTAAAGCTTTAGAAGAATCTGAACAAAATTACGATAGTGATATTGTTTTAATCATTCAAAAAGATCCTAAAAATATAGAAGTCACAAAAGATGATATTGAAAAAGTGGCTGTTCTTGCCCATATAGATTCAAGACTTACATTACCTAATGGTAATTTACGTGTTAAATTTAGTGTACGTGAAAGAATAGTATTAGAAGATATATCTGATCCTAATCCTTGCTTTATGGTAACATATACTCCTATGGTACCTGTTACTGAAACATTAGATGAACAAGCAGCTTTAGTTAGAACTGTAGTTAATGAAATTACAAATAATAGACAATTATTAAATGCTCCTGAAGAAGTAATGCGTCAAATTTCATCAGGATTAACAAGTGAAGATTGTGTAGATGTTATTGCTGGTCATTTAAAAACTACAACTAATAAATATCGTTATTTAGCTGAACCTTCACTATCAAAGAGAATGCAATTCATATTAGAAGATATTAACCATGAGAAATCAATTTCTCAATGGGAAGATAAGATTAATCAAGAAGTTAAGAAATCTATTGATGAATCTCAAAAAGAATATTATCTTCGTGAAAAGATGAAAGCTATTCAATCTGAATTAGGTGAAAAAGCTAGAACTGAAGAAGAAATTGAAGAATTTAGAAAACGTATTGAAGAAGCCGGAATGCCTAAGGCTATTCATGATAAAGCTGTTAAAGAACTTCAAAGATATCAAATGTCTTCAAGTCAAATGGCAGAAACTGGAATCATTAGACAATATCTAGATTTCATGTTATCTCTTCCATGGAAAGAGGAATCTAAGGATTGTGATGACTTAAAGAAAGTTCAAGAATCATTAGATAAGACACACTTTGGTTTAAATAAAGTAAAGGATAGAATTCTTGAATACTTAGCTGTTAAAGTATTAACAGGTAAGAATCCACAAACAATTCTATGCTTATTCGGACCTCCAGGTGTTGGTAAAACTTCATTAGCTAAGTCTATTGCAGATGCATTAGGTAGAAAGTTTGTAAAAGTTTCTTTAGGTGGAGTTTCTGACGAATCAGAAATTAGAGGACATAGAAGAACATATATTGGTGCTCTTCCTGGTCGTATCTTAAAAGGTATGAAGGATGCTGGCACAGTTAACCCTGTATTCTTACTAGATGAAATTGATAAGATGAGTTCAAATTATAGAGGAGATCCTGCAAGCGCAATGCTTGAAGTATTAGACCCTGAACAAAATACTCATTTTAGTGATAATTATTTAGAAGAAGAATATGATTTATCTAAAGTATTATTTATAACTACAGCTAACTCATTAGATTCAATTCCTGCACCATTATTTGACCGTATGGAAATCATTGAATTATCTAGTTATACTGAATATGAAAAGAGCCAAATTGGATTCAATTATTTAATACCAAAGGTACTTGACCAAAATGGTTTATCTAAAGATAAATTTAGTATTACTAATGAAGCTATGCATCAAATAATCGAAGGATATACTCGTGAGGCTGGTGTACGTTCATTACAACGTCAAATTGGTACTTTAGTAAGAAAAGCTATTAGAGACATATTAATTGATAAAGTTGATATGGTAGAAATTAATAAAGAAAACTTACATAAATATTTAGGTAAGCAAATATTCTTCAACAATGAAGGTAGAGATAAACCTCAAGTTGGTATTGTAACTGGTCTTGCATATACACAATTTGGTGGAGACACTCTTGATATTGAAGTAGCATTATATCCTGGTAAAGGTCAATTAACTTTAACTGGTAAGCTTGGTGATGTAATGAAGGAAAGTGCTATGGCTGCCCTTACTTACGTTAAATCACATGCTGAAGAATTAGGTATTGATCCTAAGAAGTTCACTGAAAATGATATTCATATCCATGTACCTGAGGGTGCTGTTCCTAAAGATGGTCCAAGTGCAGGTGTTACACTTACAACTGCAATTGCATCAGCCTTAACTGGTCGTATGGTTGATCAAAGACTTGGTATGACAGGTGAAGTAACATTAAGAGGTACTGTACTTCCTATTGGTGGATTAAGAGAAAAGTCAATTGCTGCAGTTCGTACAGGCTTAAAGACTATCTTAATTCCAAAGGAAAATGAACGTGATCTAGATGATGTACCACAAGAAGTTAAAGATGTATTAACTATTATTCCAGTTCATAATGTATCTGAAGTATTAGATAAAGCTTTAATGAAATAAAAAAATTAGATTAACCACTTTTGTTGGTTAATCTTTTTCTTTATAGTATAATAAATTTGAAAGGGTGATTCAATTGAAATTCATTCATTATTTAGACAATAATATTTCTCGTATTGGAGTTATTAAGGATAATAAGATTTTTAGAACAAATTATAATGATTTAGAAGAATTATTTGATATTGATCTTAAAGACATTAAATTATTAGATGAAGAAACAAATAATATCAAAGTTCTTCCTATAATAGAAAAGCCTAAACAAGATATTTTATGTTTAGGAATGAATTATTATAAGCATAAAAATGAATGTTTAAATGCTGGATTTGATAATGATCCACATGCAAACACTGTTTATTTTTCTAAAAGATGTAATAAGGCTATTACTTCAAATGATTATATAAATCTACATAAAGATATAACTAAAGAAGTAGATTATGAAGGAGAACTTGGCCTTATTTTAAAGAAAGATTCATATAAATTAGAAACAGATGAAGATATTTATAATTCAATATTTGGTTATTGTATTATAAATGATGTATCTGCGCGTGATTTACAAAAAGAACATCAACAATTCTTATTTGGTAAATCACTAGATACATTTACATCAATTTCTGAAGTATTAGTTACTGTTGATGAATTAGGAATAAAGCCTGAACTTGATATTAAAACTTATGTAAACGATGAGTTACGTCAAGATGATAATACTAGAAATATGATGTTTAATATACCTTATTTTTTAAAAGAATTAACAAAAGGTATAACACTCGAAAAAGGTACAATAATAGCTACAGGTACACCTAGTGGTATAGGTAAGTCTATGTCTAAATTTTTAAAAGACAAAGATGTAGTAAGAATCGAAATTGAAAAAATTGGAACACTTATAAATAAGTGTATGGAGTAAATTATGGATTATACAATAATAATTGATTATCAAAAAGATTTTATAGATGGATCTCTTTATAATAAAGAGGCTATAGAAATAAGAGATAATGTAATAAAAAGAATTAATGAAGGTATTAAAAAGAATCATAAAATAATATTCACCAGAGATACTCATGACACAAATTATTTATCTAGTAGTGAAGGAAAGAAATTACCTGTAGTTCATTGCGTAAAAAACACTGAAGGTTGGATGATTGATTCTAAGGTTAGTGAATTTGTAAAAGATATAGATTATAAGATTATTGATAAACCTACATTTGGTTATAAAGATTGGGCTTTAGAAAATCCTGAAAATATTTATGTGCTTGGAGTATGCACAGATATTTGTGTCATTAGCAATGTATTAATTTTAAAGGCTCTTTACCCTGACGCAAATATTTATGTATATAAAGATGCAGTTGCAGGTTTAACTAAAGAGAAGAATTTATATGCGTTAAGTGTTATGGAAAGCTGTCAGGTGAATATAATATAATGGATATACTTTATGAAGATAATCATATAATTGTTTGTTATAAACCTGAAGGATTATTATCTCAAGCAGATATATCTAATGATAAAGACATTTTAAGTATTCTAAAGGATTATATAAAAGTTAAATATAATAAAGAAGGAAATGTATATTTAGGTCTTGTCCATAGATTAGATAGAAATACCTCAGGCTTAATGGTATTCGCAAGAACTAGTAAAGCGGCATCTAGATTATCAAAAGATATAAAAGATAGGAATGGATTTAATAAAAAATATTTAGCTGTCGTTGAAGGTAAGATGAAGATTGGAGAAAAGAAGACTTTAATAAATAATTTATTAAAAGATGAAAAAGAAAATAAGAGTTATGTATCTAATAAAAAAGATGCAAAAGAAGCTATATTAGATTATGAAGTCTTAGATTCTAAAATATTTAATAATCAAGAATATTCATTATTAAATATAACACTACATACTGGAAGACATCATCAAATTAGATGTCAATTAGCCTATATAGGACACCCTATTGCTGGTGATATGAAATATGGCGCAAAAAGAAATGGTGGCAATTCTTATAATCTATCAAGCTATCATTTAAGCTTCATGCATCCTACATTAAAAGAAGAAATGAATTTTAATTTCTTTAAGCCTACACATCTATTTCAAAGATTTTGTGATAAGAAAAATTTCTTGGAAATATATAAATTAATTTAAAAAAAGAGAAACAGTTTTGTTTCTCTTTTATAGTATTTCTTTCTTAATCATTGATTTATCAATTTCTTTTAAATTATGTGCACCACACATAAGCATTGCATCTTTAAGTTCTTCAGTAATTTTATTTGTTAAAAGAGAAATTCCTTCCTCTTTACCACCATATACAGATACAACAAATGGTCTAGCAATTAATACTAAATCAGCACCTAGAGCTAAAGCTTTAAATACATCTGCTCCACTTCTAATTCCACCATCAACAATCAATATTAATTTGTTTTTCATAACTGGTGCAATTTCTTCTAATGCTGATAAAGTAGATAAAGAACTATCTAATACTCTACCACCATGGTTTGATATAACTATTGCACTAGCACCTGCTTCATAAGCTTTTTTTGCAGAAGCTAGTGACATAATACCTTTAATAATAAATGGCTTTTTAGCATAATTAATTATTTCTTTTAATTCATCTACAGTTTTAACACCAGCAGGTGGATTTTGATTTTTTAAAAAAGGTAAACCACCAGCATCTATATCCATCGCAATAGCTTTAGGATTTGCAGATTTAACTAAATCTAATTTTTCAAAAATAGTATTCATATCCCAAGGCTTAATAGTTGGTACACCAATACCATCTAAAGAAGAGATAGCTTTACAAGCTCCTTCTAATACAGCTTTATTTTTACCATCACCAGTAAAACCAATAATACCAGCATCTTTACAGCCTTTTAAAAGAATTTGATTATATTCTAAATCATCATATAAAGTTCCATAATGCGATTTAACAGCTCCAACAGGGCCAGCAATAATTGGACTTTTTAACTTATATCCAAAAAAGTCAGAAGAAGTATCGATTTCCTTTACATCAGATATAGGGTCTTGAACTAATCTATAATTTTGCCATGCCTTATAATTTCTTATTGCGTTATCTCCACTACCTTTAGCTCCTGGACCTGGTATTTGATTCTTGCATGCTAATCCGTTACAAACCGGACAAGCTTTACAGTATGGTCCGATATTTTTTCTTGCGTTTTCTAATAATTCAACGTAGTTCATTAAATTTCCTCAGATTTATTATCATTTTCATCATTTACATAATTTAAAATATTTAATAAGTAAATGATACGTTTAGATATAGTAGCGTAAGCATTAGCTTTTGTAGCTAAATCTAATGCTAGAGATGTTAAGTCTTTTTCTGAATTAATCTCACATTGACTTAATTTGTTTCTTGTATCAGCTAAAGCTTTTTTGTTAGCTTCTTTCTTTAAATCTAAATATTTAGTATAAGCTTCTTCAGCTGAATTTTCATATTCAATATTTAATATTTGCTTAATTTCAGGTAAAGACATTACTTGCTTTAAATAAATAATTTCGATTAAAGCTGAAATTTGTTCTTTTGTATATTTCTTTGATCTAGGGGCTTTAATTATATGAGCCTTTACATAATTATTAATCATAGAAGAAGTAATTTGTGTATCAACAGAATTCTTCTCAAGAATATGAGCTTGACGCTCAAGATAATTAATCATTTGTTCCATATATAAATCAAAATCAGGTAATTTTTCATAGCTAGGAAGTTGATTTTCTTCAAGTTCTTTAAGCCAATTAGCTAGAATTTGATTAACATTTACTGACATTGCCATAGTTGTAACCTCTCAATATTTCTTTCTTTTTCTAATCTAATTATAGCATTGTAAAATAGCTATTTCAATTAAATAAACCAAAAAAATATATGACATAGTTTTAATAAACATGTATCATATATTTCATTATATTGCTTGAATAAGGTTAAAGATTTAATTATAATATAATTGATATGATTGAGAGGTAAACTATGATCTTATTGAGTGGTGTATATTTAGCATTAACTATTTGCTTAATTATTTTATTTTTCGTTTTGTTAGCAATCTTAGTGGTTATATTATTAAAAAAGAATAAAGGAAGAGTTAAAGTTAAAGTAGATGATGAACTTATTTCTAACCTAATTAATTATTTAGGTGGAAGTGATAATATTAGTTCATATAATAATGATGGTTCTAGAGTTAAATTTGAACTAAAAGATTTGGATAAGGCTAATTTAGATGAATTAAAGACTATTTCATCTGGTGGAGTATTTGTAACAGGTAATTTTGTAAAGGTGCCTTTTGCATATGCTTCTGAAGATGTTATAAAGATACTTAATAAGGTTTTAAAATAGGAGGGCTATATATAATGATAGAAAAAAGCTATAAAATTACTTCTGAGACTGGTATTCATGCACAAAGTGCAGTTCACCTTGTGAATGAGGCTATTAAGTATAATTCAAATATTATTCTTGAAGTTGAAGGTAAAAAGATTAATATGAAATCAATTATGGGTGTTATGAGTCTTGGTGTATATCAAGGTGCTATAATCACTATTCATTGTGAAGGAACAGATGAAGGACAAGCTTTATCTGGATTAGAAAATCAAATTTATCAATTAAAGATAGGTAAAGAATACTAATATGAAATGGTTAATGGATATCCTAAAAGGATTTGCCATTGGACTTGCAAATGTTGTAGCCGGTTTATCTGGTGGTACAATTGCTGTAATTGTTAATGCGTATGAAGATTTAATAGATTTCTTTTCAAATATCGCAACTCATTTAATTACAGCTTTAAAGAAACATTATAAGCTTTTAATAGGAATAGTATTTGGTATTATAATCGGTGCTGTTTGCTTAAAGAAGCTTTATGGAATTGCACCACTACCAATAACTGGCTTTTTTGCAGGTCTTGTATTTATTTCTTTATTTCCTTTATCTAAAAGCTTGTCATTTAAAAAAGGAAAGAAATTAAATATTATTAATGTAATTTTAATGATTATATCTTTAGCATTATTAATTACACTTGCACTTTTATCAAGTGGAGAAGAAAAAGTATTAACACTTGATTTTAAACATGTATTAATAATGTTTGGACTAGGTATTATAGCTGCGATAGCTATGGTTTTACCTGGTGTTTCTGGTTCAATGATTTTACTTGTACTAGGTTATTATACACCGGTATTAGGTTTAATTTCAATTCATGCACTAAAAAATGATTTCTTAACTACTTTTGTAATGCTTCTAAGTCTTGCAATAGGCGCAATACTTGGAGTTGTGCTTGGTTCTAAGATTATTAAACAATTATTAATCAAATGCAGAATTTCAACTAATTTTGTTATTTATGGATTAATTATTGGTTCATTAGTTGGTATGCTTATTACAGGTGTAAAAGCGAATAATGAATTATTAGAAAATAATAATTTTTTACCAAATGGTAAAGAAGATATAATTATGCATGTATTATGCATTGTATTATTTATTGTTGGATCTTTATGTGGTTATTTGGTAAATTATTTTAATAAGAAAAAGCTAAAGAGTGATTTAAAAGAGGAAATATCAACAGATAAGGAGTAACTTATGGAAGAATTAAAAATGGAAGACTTCTTAAAAATGGCTGAAGAAGTTTGGCCTCAATTTAAGAAGAGTTTAACTGAATTAGTAAAAATTCCTTCAGTATTAGATGAATATAAAGAAGGTGCTGATGCACCATTTGGCATACATAATAAAGAAGCTTTATTATATATGCTAGAATTAGGAAAAAAAGAAGGATTTAAAGCTTATAATTGCGACAATTATGCTGGTCATCTCCAATTTGGTGATGCACAAGAAACTTTAGGTTTACTTGCACATCTTGATGTTGTACCTGTTACAGGACAAAAATGGGATAATGATCCTTTTACTGTTGTTGAAAAAGATGGAAAGCTTATTGGACGTGGTGTTAATGATGATAAAGGTCCTTTACTTGCATCTTATTATGCAATGAAGATTTTAAAAGATAAAGGATTTAAGCCTAATAAGAATATTAAACTTATTATGGGATGTGATGAGGAAACAGGCTCACGTTGCTTAGAACATTATTTTAAGAAAAATCCTATGCCTGAATTAGGATTTTCACCTGATGCATGTTTCCCATGCATTAATGGAGAAAAGGCTCATGCTAACATTGATGTTGTAGGTAAAACTGATGATGCATGTCCTATCGTTACATTCTATGCTGGAGAAAGATATAATATTGTACCAGAAGAAGCTCATATGACTTTAAATAAGAATTTGTCTAAACAATATAAACAATTCTTAGAAGAAAAAGGCTATAAGGGAGCTTATAAGAAAGGTACATATTATGCATATGGTACTGCAGCTCATGCAATGACTCCTGAAAAAGGATTTAATGCGGCATTCATTTTATTTGAATTCCTTGAGGAATATGCTCCATCAAATATTTCTAACTTTATGACTAAATATATCACATATGACCCATTTGGTAAGAAACTTGGCATAGACAAAGAATATCCTGAAATGGGTTCATTAACTGAAAATGTTGGTGTCGTAAGAATTGATGAACGCCATATTAAAGTGGGATTTGATTTAAGAGTTCCTGCTGATGAAATGGAAAATTTAATTCGTCAAAAATTCTTTGATGCATTAAAAGATTATGAAGGCTTAACATTTGATATGCCAGCTATGACTCCAGTTCATTATGTTCCATCAGATTCATTCTTAGTTGAAGCTCTTGTAAAGAGTTATCAAGAGGCTACTGGTGATTATGAACATAAAGCTTATTGCATAGGTGGTGGAACATATGCAAAGTTTATGGACAAAGCTGTTGCATTTGGACCACAATTTGTAGGTAGGGAAGATGTAGACCATCAAGCAAATGAATATATTTATGAAAGTGACTATAAAAAGATTATAGCTATTTATGCTAAATCTATTTATGATTTAACAAGATAATGAGATTACGTAAAGTTAAAAATGCATTTGAAGATTTATCAAAAGATACAAAATATTTCGTTTTAAATCCAAAAGATTATTATGGTAAATGGAATGAATTAGTATTTAAGAATAATAACCCTATCCATATTGAAGTTGGATGTGGAAAAGGTCAATTCATGATGGGATTGGCTCAAAAATTTCCAGACATCAATTTTATTGCAATTGAAAAATATGATTCAGTATTAATTAGAACTTTAGAAAAAGCTCTAACTTATGATATTCCAAATTTAAGATTAGTATTACTTGATGCTAATATGCTTCATGAAGTATTTGCACCAAATGAAGTAAAAAGAATTTATCTTAATTTCTCAGACCCATGGCCTAAGAAACGTCATGCAAAAAGAAGATTAACAAGTTCTGTATATCTTGATGTTTATAAAAAGATTTTACCAATAGATGGAGAAATTTTTCAAAAGACTGATAATAGAGGTTTATTTGAATCAAGCCTTGAATCATTCTCACAAAATGGATGGTATTTATCAAATATTAGTCTAGATCTTCATAAAACAGATATATTTAATATTATGACTGAGTATGAAGAAAAGTGGAGTCCTAAAGGTCCTATTTATAGACTTGAAGCTAGACAAATTAAAGAAGATTATAATAAAAATAATGAAGAATAATAAAATGCTGAGTGTATTATAAAATACATTCAGTTTTTTTATCACTCTGATAATTTTCACTTTAATTTCACATTTAAATGTTATATAATTTAAATATGATTAGGAGAAGATTATGAGAGTTTTAATTGCAGATGATGATATAGATTTTTTAAATAATTTTAGTGTGTATTTAAAAGAAAAATATAGTTTTAATGTTGATATTGCAAAAAACGGTATTGAAGCTAAAGAATTATATCAGAATAATAGATATGACTATGTCATCTTATATGATAATTTAAATTTAATCCCTGGTTTTAGTTTAATAAAAGAATTTAGAAAGATTTATAATTGTTTTATAACTATTACATCTAAAAGAGATGATGCATTCTATGAAAAATATGTTTATTCAAACGGCGCTAATGACTTTTTAATTAAACCAGTAGATTATGAAAAGATTGGATATAAGATTTCAAATTATTTCAGTTTAAGTGATATAAAAGTTATTGATATTGGTGGAATATCAATAGATAGTGATGGTAGATATTTATATGTTGATGGAGTTTGTAAAACATTAACATTAAAAGAATTCGAATTATTAACATATTTAATTAAAAATAGAGGTAAAGCTGTTAGTAGGGAACAAATTTTTAAAGATGTTTGGAATTTTACAGGTTTATCAATAGACGATAGAACTATTGATACACATATTAAAATGTTAAGAAATCAGCTTGGTGTTTATAAAAATTATATTGAAACATATCGAGGATATGGATATAAATTTGAGGTAAAGTAGATGGCAAAATATTTTCTTGTAGGTGGGAAAGATGATGATCTTAAAAGCAATTATTTAGAAAAAACTCTACTTTCATTAACTAAAAAAATAAGACCGAGGATTTTATTCTTTCCTACAGCTATGCGAGATAATCAAAATACAATTAATCATTTTATTAAGACATTTAATAACTTATTAGTTGATATTGAAGTAATAACTTTATATAAAAAAGAATATTCTTTCAAAAATTTAGATGAATTATTCGAAAATAGCGATATAATATATTTCTCAGGTGGTAATACTGCTACTTTGGTTGAGAAAGTTAAGGAACTTAAAATTGATATATTATTAAAAAAATATGAATCAACAAATAAAATATATGCAGGTATATCTGCAGGGGCTATTTTATATACTATAAGTGGTATGGGAGATTCTTATTCTTACATGGATCATGGAAAAGTATATAATTATAAAATGGTAGATGGACTTGGTATGTTAAATTTTTATATTTGTCCACATTATCAAAAAGAAGATTTATATATTTTTAATGATGAAATAAAAGATAAAGATTTAGCATATGGAATCGAAGATGATACAGCACTTTTTATTGATGATAATAAAAAAAGCTGTTACAAAGCTTTTAAAAGACATTCAATTTATGAATTTAGAAAAGGCTTAATGTCTCCTTTATATGAAGATTATAAGATTCATATATTAGGGCCCATTTATACTTATTCATATGTTGCAGCACTTAAATATATGGATAGATTTAATTTAAATCAAGGACTTGTAGAACATAATAATTTTAGAAGTGTAATAGAGTCTTTAAAGGATGATGACTTAGCAATTGTACCTATTGAAAATAGTTTATCTGGATATTTAGGCGAAGTTATTGATTTATTATTTGAAAATAATCTAAAAATAATATATGATTTTAGTGTACGTATTTCATTTAGCATTGCAAGTTTTACTAATTTAGATAAAATAAAAGATGTATATGTTCAATTTAAAGCTAAAGAACAATGCATAAATTATTTAGATAAATTAGATAAAAATTTAATTGAAACTAAAAGCAACATTGTATCTTTAAATCTTTTATTAGAAAATAAAGATTTAAGTGCTGCCATCATACCTGATCATATAATAGATAAATATAAATTCAAGTATGTTGAATCAAATGTTTGTGATAAGACAAATAATTATACAAGATTTGTGGTTTTAGGAAAGAAAAAGATAGAGAATATAAAATTAAATAATTTTAAGTGCTCATTATTGATAATACCTACTAAAGATGAATCTGGTTTATTATATAATATACTTAAGTTATTTAATGATTTAAAAATTAATTTAAATGCGATTATGTCTCGTCCGACTAAAGAAGGATTAGGTAAATATTATTTTTATGTAGAATTCTTTAGTAATAAGGATAATTTAGAAAATATAATAAAGCTATTTGAAGAAACTAAACTTAGAAATGATTTTAAAATTAAAGACCTAGGATTATATCTAGGAGAAGGAGTCGAGAAATTATGTTAATGACAGAAATCATTGAGAAGAAGAGGGACGGATTTAAACTTACAAAGGAAGAAATTGAATTCTTTGTAAAGGGATATACTTGTGGAGACATTCCTGATTATCAAGCAAGCGCATTATGTATGGCTATTTATTTAAAGGGAATGGATGATGAGGAAGCTACTTTCCTAGCAATGGCTATGAGAGATAGTGGAGATAAGATGGATTTATCTTCAATTCCTGGTAAAAAGGTTGATAAGCACTCAACAGGTGGTGTTGGTGATAAGACAAGCTTAGTTTTAGCACCACTTGTAGCTTCATTTGGATTAAAGTTTGCAAAAATGTCTGGTCGTGGATTAGGACATACTGGTGGTACACTAGACAAGCTTGAATCAATTAAAGGATTTAATATTGCAGTTGAACCTGAAAACTTCATTAAACAAGTTAAAAATGTAGGTATGGCAATTGTAGGTCAAACTGGTAATTTAACTCCAGCAGATAAGAAACTTTATGCATTACGTGATGTAACCGCAACAGTTTCATCAATTCCACTTATCGCATCTTCAATTATGTCAAAGAAGCTTGCAGCTGGTTCTGATATTATTGTACTAGATGTTAAAGTAGGTGCTGGTGCATTCATGAAGACATTAGATGATGCTAGACACTTAGCTAAATTAATGGTTCAAATTGGTCAAAACTGTGGACGTGATATGACTGCTGTATTAACTAATATGGAAGAGCCTTTAGGTTTAGCTGTTGGTAACGCACTTGAAGTAATTGAAGCTATTAATACTTTAAAAGGACATGGTCCAAAAGATTTATTAGATTTATGTCTTGAAATTGGTAGCTATCAATTAACTGATGCAAATATCTTTAAGACTCGTGATGAAGCTAAGAAGGCTATGCTTGAACATATTGAAAATGGTATGGCTTTAGCTAAATTTAAAGAATTTGTTGCTGCACAAGGTGGAGATGCATCATTTGCTGATGACACTTCTAAATTTGCACAAGCTAAAGAAATTAAAGAAATTTTATCTACAAAAGATGGATTCGTATCTCATATTGATGCCCTAGCTATTGGACATGCAGGTATGTTACTTGGTGCAGGTCGTGAGACTATGGCTGATAAGATTGATCCAGCAGTTGGTATTGTATTAAATAAGAAGGTTGGAGATAGTGTAAAGAAAGGCGAAGTTCTTGCATATGTTTATACAAATGGAAAGAACACAGAAGAGTCTATGACAAGAGCCTTCAACGCATTTGAAATTGGTACAAATCCTGTTGAACCACAATTAATTTTAGATGTTGTAAGATAATATGAAAATTTTAACATATGATGAAGGCTTAGAGAGAGCTAGTAATAAAGATTGGTTTAAAAACTTCTATAAAAGAGAAGATTATTGTTCAGATTTAGAAGTTAAGACTATCAATGAAATGGTAAGTAAAATGGATGTAAATACACTAAGCGAGTATTTTGAAATGGATGAAGATATTATGCTTCAAAAAGAATATTATGATGACTTACTAGCTTATTTAAGTGAAATAGAATAAGAAAAATGGTATTATTGGGTTCGGTTCCCAATAATACCATTTTTACTTCTTATAGATAACATTTCCTTGTAATATATCTAAGAATAAATTTTTAGCGTCATAGAATAATTTTTCAAAATTATTATATTTACCTTGTTTAACACCAGATACAATAAAATTCATTACTCCGCCTGATACAAATGAAATAGTTTGATTCATATCATATTTAAGTGCTCTTGATATTCCACTAGATTGAATCATTTCTTTAAATCTTATTTCAAAGAAATTTGCAAATGCGAAATAAATATATCCTGCATAATGTTTTGAAATAGATATAACTAAATTGATTCTTTTAGATAAAGCTTCAACGAAATAATATAGATAATTAGATACAGTTTTATAAGGATCCTTTTCTAAATTATTTTCTTTTTCTCTAATAGGTAAATTCTTAACAGCTTCATCTTGCATATCTTTAAATATATCATTTAACAATTCATATTTATCCTTATAATGCTGGTAAAATGTAATTCTATTTATATTAGCTTCCTTACAAAGGTTAAGTACTGTAATTTCATCAAAGTCTTGTTTAACAATAATATTTAAAAAAGCTTCTTTAAGCTTTTGTTCAGATCTTATAAATCTTAAATCTTTTGACATAACATACATTTCTCCTTTGATTGTATTATTATTTTAGTTTTAATAAAAATACAATTCGAATATAATTATACTATAAATAAATTACATTGTGTAGTTTATTTTAGGGGTATAATATGAAAATTGCAGTTGTTACAGATAGTTCAGCAGGATTTAGTAATGAAGAGATTAATAAATATTCAAATTTATTTGTCTTAGATATTCCTTTTTTTGTGAACAATAAAGAATATGTAGAAAATAAAGATATGACTCGTGAAGAGTTCTTTAATCTATTAGATGATTCTAATACAGAAGTACACACATCACAACCTTCAATATCAAGTGTTACAAATATGTGGACAAAAATACTTAAAGAATATGATTATATTATTCATATTCCTATATCTAGTGGTTTATCTAGTTCGTATAATACAAGTCAAATGTTATCTAATGAAGATGAATTTATAGGTAAAGTTTTTCCTATAGATTTACAACGAATTTCTTTTTCATTAAAGATAGCTTGTCAAGAAGCTCTTGTCATGATAAAAGAAGGATTTAATGTCAGAGAGATTATTGATTATTTAATTAAAAATAAATTTAATTCTTCAATTTATATAAATGTTCCTGATTTAAAGTATTTAAAAAAAGGCGGAAGATTAACTAAAAGTGTAGCATTAATTGCGTCTTTACTAAAAATAAAACCAGTACTTCAAATTCAAGGTGAAAAGCTTGACTTATATAAGAAAGCTCATTCTATTAAACAATGTACAAATATTCAAGTAAATGCGATTAAAGATGATTTAAACAATAGATTTAAAGAATATTTAGATAATAATGAAATGGTATTAGCAATAGCTTATACAAATAATTTTGATGAAGCAAAGAAGATGAAAGAATTATTAACTTGTGAATTTCCTAATTTAAAAATTTATTTAATTGACCCACTATGCTTAACTATATCTTGCCATATAGGTAAGAATTGTCTTGGAGTTGGATTATCTCGAATTAGAAAAGAATTATTGTAAGATGAAATATTGATATTAAATGACTTATTTTGTATAATTTATTTAAGGAGTTGATTTCAATGGAAAGACTTACAAAAGCTAAATATAATAGAGAAACAAAGACAAAATATAGTTCAGAAGATAATATCAAATCTATTGAAAAACTTGGATTATTAGAAGATTTATTAGATAAACATTCTATTTCAAATATTACAGAATTAGAAAGACTTATTATTGTTGGTAAGGCTGGTTATGCTAGAATTAAACTTGCGATGGGACATAGAATTTATTTTGTATCTGGTAAGAAGATACGTAAAGCTCATTTAGTAGGATATGCGGATAATGGTATGTCATTAGATCAATTAGTAATTGAAAAAAATGGACAAACCGCAACTATTCCATATAACCATATCTACATTTCTAAACATGAAGCTAAGAGAGCTAGAAAAGGTAGACAATTGTATTCATTAAATAAGAAACAATTCGCCTTAATATTTGGAACTACACCATTTAAGAAAAACTCTTATTTACTTGAAGTAGGTAGAGGTACTGATAGTTTTGTAGTTGTACAAAAAGTATTTAAGACATATTTTAAGAGTTTAACCGCAAAAGAAATTTCTATAGAAGAATTAAAAGATAAATATAATTTTGATATTTTACAAGAATTCCCTAAGGAAAGAAAAGAATATGAAGAAAGAGTTAAACATCTAAAAGATAAGTGGATTTAATATCCACTTTTTAAATAAAAATGAAAAATAAATTTTTATTTATTAAAACTATATCTCTAACTTTTCTTTTCTTACTTGGCTCTTTATTTTTAAGTATAAATTATAGAGGAATAAAAAAAGATAATCTAATCAATAATGGATTTACATATATTCCATTTGTCGCTATCACTTTATTAGTTTTTCTATTTTATCTTGTCTATGATTTAATTAAAAATAAAAAATATTTAAATATAATTATTTATCTTATATTATTTTTGATTATTACTATTTTAACTATTGTGGCAAATTATCTAAAAGGTTTAAATATTAATTATTCATTTAGATTATTTTATTCATTAATTCTTTTATTACTTTTCTTCTATACTTTATTTACAATTAAAGAATATGTGAAAAGTTTTGATTCTAATTTTTTTGAAGAGTAAGATATTTAAATAATTTGTTATCTAATATAATTTATGATAAAATATCTTACGAAAGGATGATTATATGATTCTTGGATCCTATTTAACATATGTGTGGGTATTCTTCGCTATACTAGCAGGTTTGTATGCCCTATTATTATTTTCAGATTATCAAAGTATAATTCCTGATTCTTTTAAAAAGAATAAAAACCATTCATTTTATGATATATGGCGTAATTTTACTGGATCATTTTGGTTATTTGTTTGTGCAGGATTTGTGTTACTAACATTTGCTGATAATAATTATGATGAAAATAATATATCAACATATATTATATATTTATCATTTGGTCTACTTTCTATTTTAATAGGCTTTACTGCAATGTTCTTTGTGAATAGAAAAGCTCTTCATTTATTTGACCCAGACTTTTATGTAAGAAATAATTTAGTACGTAAAACTAAAGAAGAGAAAGCACAAGAAAGGGCACAAAAGAAAGCTTCTAAAGCTAGAATTAAAGCTTATAAAAAAGATATGGAAGAGAGAAGAAAAGCCTTTATGGAGAAAGAAGGAAAATAAATATGGTTGTATATTTTATACTTGCATCTATATTAATTATAGTTTCAGTATTATTCGGATTAGATAAATGGTTTGCATCAGATTATAAAAATAATAAATGCCAAGATGCTAAATCATTCCATAGAATTGCAGGATGTGTTTTATCAGCATTATTTGCATTTTCATTCATATTTTTAGGTTTTTATGATCTTAGTAAAAATTTAAATAATAGAATTATTGCGCTTGAAGGTGTTGGATTATTTTCATTATTATTTGCTATTTTAGGATTTATATTTGCTGTCTTTATTTATCACAACAAAATGATTGAATATTCTAAAACTGTTAATGAAGATAAAGAAAGTGCCAAAAAGATAAGCGAGGATGCAAAAAAATTAGAAGAATCTGATTCTCAACTAAATGAACCAGAACAAAAATAAGGAGATATTATGTTAACAGGCAAACAAAAAAGTTTTTTAAGAGGACTTGCAAATACAATAAAGCCAGTTATGCAAATTGGTAAAGAAGGACTAAATAAAGAAGGAGTTATTGAAGTTCTTAATTATCTTGAGAAGCATGAATTAATGAAGATTTCTATTAATCAAAATTCAGATACAACTTTAGAAGAATTAGAAGCTGCATTTGAATCTTTAGATATTGAAGTTGTTCAAAAAATTGGTAGAACTTTAGTATTATATCAACACTCAGATAAAGTTGATGATCCTATTAAATTACCAGTTAAAAAAGTTCAAAAATAAATGATTAAAGCTATTTTAAAAATAGCTTTTTTTCTTCGTTTATTTTTTTTAAGTATTATTTATGATAAAATATATTTAGAAATTTGAGGATGTGTAGAATATGAAAAGACTAATTTTAGTAGATGGTAATTCGTTAATGTATAGAGCTTATTATGGATTAGGTGATCCAACAAAAATGAGACCTAATTCAAAAGGTATTTATACAAATGCTATAAATGCTTTTGCGCGTATGATTAATCATTTATTAAAGGACGAACCTTATGATAATGTCTTAGTAGCATTTGATGCAGGTAAACATACATTTAGACATAATATTCAACCAGATTATAAAGCCGGACGTGCTCATATGCCTGATGAAATGCGTATGCAAATTGCTTATTTAAAAGATTTTTTAACTAGAAGCAACATTGCACAATTTGAAATAGCAGAATATGAAGCTGATGATATTGTAGGTACTCTTGCAAAAATGGCTGAAAATGAAGGATATCATGTTGATGTTTATTCATCAGATAGAGACTTATTACAATTAATTTCAGATAATACTACAGTTCATATGACTATTAAAGGTATGTCAGAACTTGAAGATTATACTCCTGCTCATTTTGAAGAAGTATATAATATTAAAGCTAGTCAATTTATTGACTTAAAGGCTTTAATGGGTGACAAGTCTGACAATATTTCAGGTGTTCCTGGTATTGGACCTAAGAAGGGTGAAAAATTACTTCAACAATATGGTAGTGTTGAAGGTATTTTAGAAAATGTTGAAAATATTAAAGGCGCAGATAAACAAAAATTTATTGATAATCATGATTTAGTTCTTCAATGTAAGAAAATGGTAACAATATTACGTGATGCGCCTATTGGTATAGATTTATCATATACAGAGAAGAAAGAACCTGATTTAGATAAATTAAAGGAATTATATGAATATCTTGAATTAAATGGTTTATTGAAAGAATTAGCTTCAAATGAAGCTAAAAATGAAGTTTATAACACAGATTATAAAATTATTGATAATCCAATTGATTTAAAGAATATATTATTACCTAAATCTAGTTTAATATTTGAAACATTTGAATCTAATTACCATAAAGCTAACATTTTATGCATTGGTATTAAAAATCAAAGCGGAACATATATTATTAAGCCTGAATTATTAGATATGTCTATTGATTTACAATTATTCTTATCCGATAAAGAGAATTTAAAAGCGGTTTTTGATTATAAAAAGGCATATTCTTTACTTAAGAAAAATAATATTGAACTAAATGGTATTGATTTTGATCTCTTACTTGCTACTTATGTAATAAACCCAAGTAACGCAAGCCATGAATTTAAATCAATTGCGTCAAGCTTTGATTACTATGATGTTTTATTTGATGAACAAGTTTATGGTAAGGGTAGTAAAAGAGCTATTCCTCTTGATTTAAATATAGTTTATCAAAATGTAAGTAAGAAAGTTACATGTCTATATTTAATTAAAAATAAAGTTAAGGAAATTGTTAAAAATCAAGAAGTTGATAATTTATTATATAATGTTGAAATTCCTTTAGCTAAGGTTTTAGCTAATATGGAGTATGAAGGGGTAAGTATAGATTTAGAAGAATTAGAGAATCAAAAAGCCGATTTAAAGAAACGTATTGATTTCATTGAAACAGAAATTTATAGATTAACTGGTGAAGAATTCAATATTCAATCTCCTAAACAATTAGGTGAAGTATTATTTGAACATCTAAATCTTCCTTTTGGTAAAAAGACTAAGACTGGTTATTCAACAAGCCAAGAAGTATTAGATAAACTTCGTAATGCTCATCCTTCAATTGAATATATTTTAGCTTATAGACAATTAACTAAATTATATCAAACATATATTGAAGGCTTAAGACCACAAATTTATCCTGATGGTAGAGTTCATACAATATATGAACAAGCATTAACAGAAACAGGTAGACTTTCTTCAATTGAACCTAATTTACAAAATATTCCTACAAGAAGTGAAGAAGGTAAGAATATCCGTAAAATGTTTAAGCCAAATTATGAGGGTTATGAATTCTTATCTTGTGACTATTCTCAAGTTGAATTAAGAGTTTTAGCACATGTAGCTAATGTTACAAAATTAATTAATTCATTTAACAATGGTGAAGATATTCACGCGCGTACTGCAGCTGAAATATTTAATGTGGATATTAATGAAGTTAGTGATGATTTAAGAAGAAAAGCTAAAGCGGTAAATTTCGGTATTATATATGGTTTATCAGCCTTTGGACTTGCCCAAGAAATTGGTATGTCTAATAAGGAAGCTCAAAACTTCATTGATATGTATTATAAACTATATCCAGAAATTAAAACTTATATGGATGATACAATTAAGTTCTGTCAAGAAAATGGATATGTTAAGACTATCCTAAATCGTAGAAGATATATTCCTGATATTAATTCAAATAATTATATGTTACGTGAATTTGGAAAACGTACAGCTATGAATGCGCCTATTCAAGGTAGCGCAGCTGATATTATAAAAATGGCTATGGTTAAAATTTCTAAAATTTTAGAAGATAAGAAAATGAAGAGTAAGATGGTTTTACAAATTCATGACGAATTAATATTTGAAGTATGTCCTTTGGAAAAAGAAGAATTAGAAAAAATAGTTGTTGATACTATGGAAAATATTATTTCTTTAAAAGTTAAATTAAAAGTTTCAAAAGACTTTGGTCATACTTGGTATGAGGTGTAATTTATGCCAGAATTACCTGAGGTAGAAAGTGTCATAAGAACACTTAAGAAAGATATAATTGGACAAAAAATAATAGATTTAGAAATTAGATATTCTAAAATGATTTTAGAAGATATAACATCTTTTAAAAATCATTTAATAAATGCTACATTTATAGATATATTAAGAAAAGGTAAATTTATTATTTTTAAATTAGATAATGGATATTTTCTAATATCTCATTTAAGAATGGAAGGAAAATATTTCTTAGAAAAAAAGAATTCTCTTGATAATAAACATATTCATGTAATATTTCACTTAAGTGATTATGACCTTTATTATCAAGATGTTAGAAAATTTGGAATAATGGTTACTAAAGATAAAAACTCATTATTTAATACTCATCCTTTAGATAAAGTTGCAAATGATCCTTTAGAAGGAATAAATGAAGTTGATTTATTTAATAAATTAAAGAAGAAAAAGAATACAATTAAAGAAGCTTTATTAGATCAATCAATAATTTCAGGACTAGGTAATATTTATGTAGATGAAGTGTTATTCTTATCTCATATTAATCCTAAAAGATGTGCTAATTTAGTAGATTTAACTGATTGTAAAAATATTATTAATTATTCTAAAGATATATTTTTAAAAAGTATTGAACTTGGTGGAACTACTATTAAAAGTTTTACAAGTTCAAAAAACCATATTGGACAATTCCAAAATAATTTGTTAGTCCATACAAAAGAAATTTGCCCAATATGTAAGAATAAATTAGAAATAATAAAGATAGGAGGAAGAAGTACTTATTATTGTAAGATATGCCAAAGTAAATAATAAGAATTTATTATGAAATTAGTTGTTGGGTTAACTGGTGGAATAGCTTCTGGTAAAAGTTATGTTTCCTCATATCTTTTGCGTAAAGGATATAAAATTATTGATACAGATAAAATAAGCAAAGAATTATATTCTGATAAAGAATATATTGAAAAAATTAATGCCTCTTTTCCAATGTGTGTTAAGGATAATATAATTGATAAAAAATTATTAAAAGAATTAGTTTTTTCTGACAGTGAAAAACTTAATTTATTAAATAATATTGCACATCCATTAATTTTTGAAAAAACTAAAAAAGAAATTGAGGCTTCTTGTGGTATAATTTTTATAGACGCACCACTTTTATTTGAAGCATCTTTTGATAAAATTTGTGATTTAGTTGTCTGTGTTTATACAACTAAAGAAATTCAATTAGAAAGATTAATTAAAAGAGACAATATTTCAAAAGAATTTTCACAAGAAATTATTGATAATCAAATGGATGTTGAAATAAAGAAAAAGAAGAGTGATTTATTAGTTAAAAGCGAGGAAGATTTTAATTTAACTGATAAAAATATTGATGAAATGTTAGAAAGGATTAAAGAATATGGCAAAAACATACGAAACTAAAGAAAACAGTAATAAAGAGTTTTTACAAACTCATTATTATAAATGCGTTATTGATCAAATGATTAAGGTGGTTCCTGAAATATTAACTGAAATGCACTGTGATATTTTAAGCGTTAATGAAGATTATAACGAAATATCAGCATATTGTGATAATTATGATATTACAATTAAACTTGTAATGGTTGAAATAGGTAAAACTGCAGTTGATATTTTTATCTCATCTAGATTCTTATTTGATTTTAATAAAACTAAGAAAGTTATGCTTGAAGTTTTCAATCGTATTTCAAAGAGATTTGAATTTATTGGCCTTTCTTTAAATATGGATAAATAATGCAAACTATTAAGAATAAAAGAGCATTAATTTACGCTTCTAGCGGTTTATCAATAGATGATATAAATGTATTAAGCTTATTATATGAACCTTTAATTGGTCCTGAAGCTTTAACACTTTATTTAAATTTTATGTCTCTTGTAAGAAAAAATAAATTTAATAACCTTGATATGAATCATCAAGATATATTTGATATATTAAATTTTTCTGAACAAAAATTTCTAAATTCTCGCTATAAGCTTGAAGGTATGGGTTTACTTTCTACATATCAAAATGAAGACGCAATAGCTTATGTAATATATTTACCTCTTCCTCCTGATCAATTTGTAAAATCATCAAGCTTTGGGATTTATTTAAATCATCAAGTAGGAGAAGAAAATTTAAAAAAAATTATTGATTTATTTAAAGTTGATAAATTAAATAAATCAAGCTTTGAAAATGTTACAAAACAATTTGATGATGTCTTTACTATTGCAAGTTTAGATAGAAATGAAAATATTGATTCATATTTAGATGGTGTTAAGAGAGCTAAATCTTTCACACCTATATCTACATCATTTAGCTTTGATAAGTTTGTATCATTAATTGATTTATCTTATCTTCCTCAAGGCCCTAATAAGACATTTGAAAATAATATAATGTCTTATGCGACAGCTTATAATCTTGATTTAGAGGATTGTATAAAAGCTTATACTCAAAGTATAGGCGCAAATAAAGAATTCAATATGCGTCTATTTAAGGTTAAAGCTGAGACTATTTATAATATGAAAAATAATGAGGATACTATTCCTACTTTAGTTGATAAGACAAATTTAGCTGAAAAAGAAGATATATATCAAAGAATTAATAATTTATCTATTGATGAATTAATTCAAGAAGCTCAAATATTAGATACAGCTACTAATAGAGGAAGAATTGCTGAAGTTTATAATTCTATTAAATTAAATCGTACTATTTTAAATATGATGATTATTAGCGCTTGTAAGGATAAGAGTAGTGTTCCTACTATTACTTATTTTGAAAAAATGTATAATACAATGTCTGAAAAGAATGTATTAGATATTAGAAGTGCTGAAAAATATTTATTTGGTTCTAAAGAAGAAATTAAGAATAATACAAATAAAAAGGTTAAAAATAATAATAAAAATGATGAACCAGAATGGTTAAGTGGTTCAATTGAAAAATTATTGAAAGGATTAAGCGAATAATTATGCAAAAGGCTAATATTAAAATTGATAGAAAAGCTATCGATAGTTATTTAGAATCTTTAAGAAAAGATCCTAGGCTTAAAAATTATTTAATTGATGAACATAACGCAAACTTATATGAACAAATGATTAATAGTATGTCTCATTGTGATAAATGTAAGTCTTTATCTGAATGTCCTAACAACATTAAAGGTTATAAAAAAGTTGTTGAAAATAATTCTTTAAAGATGTGCGCTTGTAAATATTTAAAATCTTCAATTGAATTAGAAAATGCTAATCTAAAATTTAAAACATTATTTTTACCTGAAAATGTAATTAATGCTACACTTGATAATTATTATTTAACAAGTGAATCAAGAAAAAAAGCTTATCAAGACGCTACAAATTTTATTTCAAATATAGATTCTAATCCAAGAGGATTATATTTATATGGTGAATTTGGTGTTGGTAAAACTTTCTTACTAGCAGCTATCGCAAATGAATTAACTAAAAAAGGTAAGAATGTAATTCTTGCGTATTTCCCTGATTTAGTTAGATCTATTAAGAACGCATTTGAAACTCCAACTAAATTAGAAGAAATAATTAATGAATTAAAAACAGTTGATGTGTTAATGTTAGATGATGTTGGTAGCGAAAATTTAACACCATGGCTAAGAGATGAAATATTAGGTCCTATTCTAAATTATAGATATATGGCGCATAATACTTTATGTGTTTCATCTAACTTAAGTCCTCAACAATATATTTCTCATCTATCACATACTAGTCAAGGTGACGATACGGTGAAGGGCACAAGAATCGCACTAAGACTTTTAAAATTAGCTGATAAATCAATTCAAGTTAAAGATTAAATAGATGTTGAAAAAAGTCGAAAAATATTGTATTATAGTACATATAAGAGAAAGCGGAGGTAATATAATATGAAAATTGCGGTAATTGGAATCGGAGCTATGGGCTCATTTTATGCAGCAAAATTGTCAAAGCATAATGATGTAATAGCTTTTGAACATTTAGATAGTAAGATTGAAGCTGTAAATAGAGATGGTATTAATCTTATTGAAGACGGTGAAACAAATAATTATCGATTCAAAGTGTTCAAAGATGGAACATATAAAGAAGTGGTTGACGTTGTATTAGTTCTTGTAAAAGCTACTCAAACTCAAGAAGCTTTAAAAGCTAATCTTGATATTATTGGTGAAAATACAATTATTTTGACTTTACAAAATGGTTTAGGTAATGTTAAAGACATTTCTAAATTTGTTGATCCTTCAAATATTGTTGTTGGTTCATCTAGAGTAAATGTAACAAATGAAGATATTAATACAGTTAAAGTATCAGGTAATGGTCTAACTTATATTGGTTCTGTTACAAATGATATGAAGGATGTATTAACATTAAAGGTTGTATTTGATAAAGCTGGATTTGAATGTGAAACAACTAATGATATAAAAACATTAGTTTGGGATAAACTTATTATGAACTCAGTATTAAATCCTTTATGTGCAATCTTTAAATGTAAAATTAAAGTCTTATATGAAAATAAATATATTTATGACATCGTTCAAGCTTTAGTTGAAGAAGATGTTTGTGTTGCAAAAGCAAATGGAATAGATTTAAAAGAAGAAGATATTTTAAACGAAATTCGTGCACTTGCATATAACATTGGTAATAGCTATGCATCTATGTATTATGATGTAAAGAATTCACGTATCACTGAAATTGATAAATTAAATGGTGCTATCGTACTTGATGCATATAAGAATAAGATTCAAACTCCATATAATACATTCTTGTTAAATGCTATTAAAGGTATGGAAAAATTATATTAATAAATTAATATTAAGAATATTCATTTTTAAAACACAAAATGAATATTCTTTTATTTTTTATTGAGAGAAATTAAAAAAAATGATAAAATAGTATAGTATTTTAAGTGAGGTTCAATTATGAAATATACTAGACATCAATCAAGACAATTTGCTATTCAAATTTTATATACATATGAACAAAATAATATTTCTTTACAAAATGCTATAGATCAAGTATTTGCAAATTATGAACTTTCAACTGATGCAGTTGAATTTGCAAATTATGCTATTTTAAATCAAGGAAAAATTGATGAATTAATTTCATCTAATTTAACAAATTATAGATTAGATAGACTTAATTCAGTTGATAGAGCTATTTTAAGACTTGCTACTTCTGAATTATTATATGGTAGTCCTGCTACTGTAGTTATTAATGAAGCTCTAGATTTAACTAGAGAATTCTCTGATACAGGTGATAATAAGGCAGTTCATTTCAATAATGCTTTATTAGATAATATTAATAAATCACTAAAGAAATAATATGAATGAAGAAAAATATTTAACTGTTAGTGCACTTAACAGATATATTAAATATAAATTTCAATATGATGATAATTTAAAAAATATTTTATTAAGTGGAGAAATCTCAAATTTTAAAAGACATTCTAGAGGTCATTTCTATTTCACACTTAAAGATGAATATTCACAAATTAGTGCTATTATGTTTAAAACTAGTGCTGATAAGGTTTTATTTGAGCCTAAAGATGGGGATAAAGTATATGTTAAAGGTAGTATACAATCTTATGAACAAGGTGGTACATATCAAATATATGTATCTGAAATGAAACTTAGTGGTATTGGTGATTTATATTTAAAATTTGAAAAATTAAAGAAAGAACTTGAAGAGGCTGGTCTTTTTAATCCAGAATACAAAAAGCCTATTCCAAAATATCCTAATGTTATAGGTGTTATTACATCTCCTACAGGTGCTGCAATACATGATATCATTACTACAACTAGTAGAAGATATCCTTTAGCTAAATTGGTTTTATATCCTGCGCTTGTTCAGGGTGAAAATGCTAAGGAAAGTATTGCAAATCAAATTAGAAAAGCTAATATGGATTCTATATGTGATGTGCTTATCGTTGGTCGTGGTGGTGGATCTTTAGAAGATTTGTGGGCATTCAATGAAAAGATTGTAGCTATGGCTATATTTGATTCTAAGATTCCAATTATATCTGCAGTAGGTCATGAAGTTGATTTCTCTATTTCAGACTTTGTAGCAGATAAAAGAGCTGCAACTCCTACCGCAGCTGCAGAAATTGCTACACCTAACGTGATTGATATAAGAAATAACATTTTAGAATTTATAAGACTTATGTCTAAAAATATTAATAATTTACTAACTGATAAAAAAGTTAAATTAATTAATTTAGATGATAGATTAGAAAAAGCTAGTCCTATACAAAAAATTACTGATAATAAAAATAATTTAAATATATTAGATAAAAGATTAAATTTAGCGTTCAATAACATTATTGAAAAGAATAAGAAAAACATATTTAATTTATATTCTAAATTAAATCCTAATTTAGAATTGATTATAAAAGATAAATTAAATCATTTAAATCTTTTAAATTCTAAGCTAAATCCTTCTATTAAATCAATTTTAGATAATAAAGAAAACAGATATAAGGTTTCTTTATCTCGGTTAGAGGCTATAAATCCTATTAAAATTATGGATAGAGGCTTTTCTGTTGTAAGTAATAAAGAAAAAATTGTTAAAAAGGTTTCTGATGTTAAAAAGAATGATTTAATTTCTATTAGAGTTAATGATGGTAATATAAGCGCAAATGTAGTGGAGGTTTATAAGAATGGAGAATAAAGAAAAAAATTTTGAAGAGTTAATGACTGAATTAGAAGAAACAGTTAAAAAACTTGAAAATAGGGAAATATCTTTAGATGATGCAATTAAAGCTTATAGTAAAGGTTTAGAATTATCTAAAGAATGCTATGAAATCTTAGATAGAAATCAAAAACTTGTAACTAAAAAAATGACTGAACAAGGTTTAGAAGATTTTAGTGAAGAAAATAAATAATAATTACAAGTTTTTATTAATGATGGGTTCGTTTTGATTCCATCATTTTTTTTAAAAAGCATTTAATTTAGAGAGAACAAAAAATGAGAAAATGACATTTGTTTTTAGACAAATATAAAATATGCTGTAACGCTTTGTAGTCTATATGATAAATATATAATAGAGAATTAACTAATATTTAAAATGTCTGTTGTAAAAAAATATAGATATAATTCATTATGTCATTCGAATACCAAAATGATGATGTTGTGATGGTAAAAAGAAATTTATAATTATTATACATATTGATTTGTTTCTTATAGAATCAAGGCCAAAATAATTGGGCTAATCTTGATACGGTATCATTGCTTTCGCTGAAAAATTTTGAAAAATAAGTCTAGTAAATAATTATGTAATTAAGTGTCTTTGTATTAGCATGGATGCTTTTTTAATCTCTTATAACTATAAAGAGATTTTGCGCATTAGATTAAAATATCTTATCAAAAATATTACAAAATTATAAGATAAAAATGCGCCAATTCTTAAAATATATGCGCAAATATAACGCCACAAAAGAATATATTGCGTAAATATTGCGCACTTTTATTTGACAAAATGCGCAATTATTGCTATTATATTAATGGTGATATTATGAATGAATTGAAAAAAATAAGAACATCTTTGAATATGAATCAAGTAGATGCTGCTAAAACTTTAGGAATATCTAGAAGAACGTATCAAAAATACGAAGCACTTGAAGATGAATCTGATAATAAGCTTAAATATTATATTTTTAGATTAAATGAATTAAATATTTTAGATGAAGAACATGGTATTTTAAAAACAGAAGATATCAAAAAAATTGTACGTAATATCTTTTCAAAATATAATATTAATTTTTGTTATTTGTTTGGTTCTTATGCTAAAAATAAAGCAACCCCTAAAAGTGATATAGATTTATTAATAGATACAGAAGTCACAGGACTCGATTTTTTTGGGTTAATTGAGGAATTAAGACAATCATTACATAAAAAAATTGATTTATTAAAAATTAATCAATTAGATAATAATCAAGAATTATTAAAAGAAATATTAAAGGATGGAATTAAAATTT
>Ga0247611_10000703_pt1 | contig 65470 bp, 60 predicted proteins | sample 177DNAGHGhighgp2_FD_192422 | JGI IMG/M metagenome (GOLD analysis project Ga0247611, IMG submission 192422) | Sheep rumen microbial communities from Palmerston North, Manawatu-Wanganui, New Zealand - 1770 DNA GHGhigh gp2 | ecosystem: Host-associated > Mammals > Digestive system > Stomach > Rumen...
GCACTCTCAGCCAATTCACCTTGTGCTGCTGTTGCATATGCACTCGATTCTGTATATGCAGCACTGCCTAAGCCATGAACAGAAACATTAGTAGCAGTACCACCATCAACTGAAACAGCAACTGTACCATTAGCACTACCTTCAGCTACAGAAGTAACACCAGAAGAAGTTTTATATCCTTGATCTTTAACCCATTTTGTTGTAGCAACTGTAGTATCATTAGCATCTGAAGCCGGAGCTGCAGAATTTAAACGACCATTAACATCAACAAAAGCAGTATCCTGAGTATATGTCTGAGGATTATCACCTTGAGTTGTAGCACCTACTAAGAAGATTTTAGAAGATGTATCAGTAGCACCGGCAGTATTCTTTGTATCAGTTGTAGAAACTGTAGCCCAATTACCATCACCTCTTAAGAATTTCTCTTGATCACCAGCAACAGGAGCTTTAACTAAACCAGAAGCACCGTCTGCAGATGATGTAGCACCTGTAAACACATCATAAGTTGTATCTGTAAACACAGCGTCAGCAGGAACAGTTTTATTTAATTCATAAGTTACAGGAGTAGCAACACCTGAAGCATTAACATAAACAGGTTGTGTAGCAGAACCAGCAGCCGTAGAAGCCGTGTGAGTAACTGCGGTATTAGCTAACTGATAACCAGAAAGATCAACCATACCCGCTAATACATCAAATTTATATGTAGTTCCAGTTGTATTGATAACAACAACATTAGTACCAGCAGGATATTGTTTGCCGGCACCTTCAACGAAATCCGCAGTTGTAGTGAAAGCATCGGTTACATTATATACATTACCCTCAACAGCTTTAGCTGGTGTCGGTAATGAAGCAAATGCAGAAGAACCAGCAGGTTTATATACTGAAGAAACAGCAGCATCAATAGCAGATTTAACAGCTGCACCTGATTGAGCATTCGTAGATGTACCATCATAAGTTTGATCTACAGTTGGAATCGTTGGTTTATCAGCTAAATCGTTGTAAGAACCACTTGTTGCAACTGTAGCTAAAGCAGAACTTAAAACATAATTACCAGAATCAGATAATTCGGCAACAGTAGTCGGAACACTGATATTTGCTGTAACATTCTCAGAAGCGTTAGCTGTGAATGTATTAACAGTCGTACCATTTTTCTGAATTGTTAAAGTAGCATTATTTACAGTTGGAATAGTAGGTTTATCATCTAAGTCATTGTAACTACCAGAAGTAGCAACAGCAGCCAAAGAAGCAACAGTAGCATAATCTGAGGCATCTGTTAATTCTGCAACGGTTGTAGGAACTTCTGAACTTAATGCATAATCAGCCAAGGTAGTAGTTAATGTACTTGTTTGAACATAATCACCTAATTCTGTTTTTGTAGCATACTTTTGATCGGATTCTGTTTTACTATAACTTTCTACATTATCATCAGTAATCATATAAAGTTCTGTATCACTAATTTGATCATTAGCTAATGCAGCATCATATTGAGCCTTTGTTAATGTATTAATTACTAATTGATTTACGTTAACGTCTTTTGTCATTTATTTCAATCCTTGTATTGTTAAAATATATTTCGAAATATTACTCTTATTAGAACTTTAATATATAATTACATAGGAGCCGCCTCAAATTCAATATCACTAATATAAAATTTATCTGCTTCATTATTAACACTTTCATCTTTAGCGTAGTAAAACTGTAAATAATATTCTGTATTTGGAGTTAAAGCGGTAGAATACTCTATAGGTGTAGTCGCAGTAGGATTATTACTTAAACTACGATATAGCCAATTACCATTACCATCTGTTACAGCATTACGTATTTGATAATTAGTTGCTTGATATTGAGATGTACCATAATAAACAGCTCCAAAATCATACTTCGATTCAGATGATGTATAACATTTTACTTTTAATACAGAATCATAATCTGGGGTTTTAAATTTAATATAGCCATATGAATACCCACTATTTACATGGTAAGAAGCTGTATATGATTCAATATATTGACCATTTAATCTAAAATTATAATTATCAATAAAATTATTTAATGAAGCATTATCATATGACATATCAAATGGATAAGTATAATGTATTATTTCAGATACGGCCTCTTCCATTTCATAAACAAGATTTGTATCTTCAGTAATTGTAATATTATTAGTTATTGTTTTATATCCAGCTTTCTTTAATTTAACCGTTAATGTTGTATTTGGAGCAACAACAATAGACTTATTAATTAAAATATAATTATCATATTTATATTCTACAATTTCGTCTTCAAATTCTTGAGTAGATTTACATGTAACTGTATATCCTACTCCATCAGTCATATCAACGTTTAAATTATAAATCTCATCAATAGCAATTTCAAAACTTCCAGATTTCATTGGATAATCTTTATTATAACATTTCCATGTATGTATTCCTTCATCAACATAATATGGATTAGTATTAACTTGTTGATTATCAATAAATAATGTAGATCCTTCAGTAATATTTATATTAACAGTACCACAATCCCATATAATTGAAGCATTAACTGCACCCCAAGGAGCACCACTAACACTATTTATTCTTTTATGAATACGAATAACCTCTAATTTATTTCTATGACTAAAAGCGTATGGATATATATATTCAATAGATGAAGGTAATTCAATATATGTTAATTTATCTTGATCATAAAGCTGTGAATAATATATATCAAAACAATCCGAATTGATTCGCTTTAATCCATTATTTATAATTATTTCTTCTAAATTTACACAATTTCTAAAACAGCCACCATTTAAATCTCTTAAAGTGGAAGGTAAAGTTAATCTTTTTAATGCCGTATTATCTTCAAAATCTTCATCATTTAAACTATTTATACCTTCAGATACAATTAACTCTTCGCTACCATTACTGTTGTATCTATTAAATGCGTGACCCAAGTTAAATAATTTAGTAGTTACTGGAAATTGTACTTTTAGTCCACTTTTAGAATAATTTACACATCTTCTTAATCTAACTAAGTCTTCAGGAAAATCAAAACTCTTATAGTTTGGATTTATTAAGTTATGTATTCTTTGATCAATTGCCATTTTAATTATCCTTATCCATTCCAAATAACTGTCGCATTTGTAGCACCCCAAGGAGCACCACTAATACTATCTACAGGTTTATTTACATATATCGTAGTTAAATTTGGACTATTCCAAAAATAACCGGCTCCAATTGTTTCAACTGAAGATGGTATAGTTACAGCACTACTTAACCAATACATGCCACCTCGATTTAAAGCATAAATTTGACAAGGTTCTTCAAATGTTATTCCATTCTTTCCACCATAACTAGTTATTGCTAAACTTGCAACTGTATTTGGTACAAATATGTTATTATCGGTAATTAAAAAAGTTTCTAAATTTGAATTAATTGCCATAATTAAACCTCTTCCATGAATAATTTAACTAATGAATTATTTTTTACATATCCTGCATAAAATGTATACTTATTAGTAAGATCTTGATAATCTCCACTAGATATTTCACCCCAACTCGGTAATAACGTTGTACCAAATTTAGATAACTTTATATTTTCTAAACTAATTCTATTAGAGGCTTCTATTTCTCTAGTAACAGAACTAGAACCAATTGTTAATGTATAACTTGTTGGAGTATATACAAACGTAATAATAAAATATCCATTTACATCAATATCTTCTAAATGATAATTTGAAATTAATTCTTCCCAAGTTTCACCATCTGCACTATATACAAATGTAATTTTTTCATCAGTTTTATAAAAACCAAGAGCTCCTTGTAAGCTATTTCCATTTGTAAGTAAAATGTTATTATTTGTATTTCCATAATTACCTTGTGTATAACTTGATAAGTTAAATTTAATAACCAAACTATCTACGTTTTCTGTATTATTTGCTAATAATTGACTATTATAGTTATAATAATCTTCTGCTCTTGAAATAGGTGTTTCTTCAAAATCATTCCAAATAACAGTTGCATTAGAAGCACCCCAAGGAGATCCTAAAATACTATTTTTTGGTTTATTTATATGAATGGTTAAATCGTTTTGATTACATCCAATGAAAACACTATCGCTTATTTTATTTATAGTAGACGGAAAATAAACATTTTTTAAACTAGTACAATTTGAAAATGAATTTCCAAAACTAATGCCTTCAAAACCTTCTTCACAAGTAATTGTTTCTAAATTTAAGCATCTATCAAACATAGAGCTTCCATTTAAAGGACCAACAGATCCAGGAATAGTTATTTCATGTAAATTATTACAGCTATCAAAACAAGCAACCTCAATCTTTGTTAAACCTGAATTTAATTCAATCTCTTCTAAACTAGATCTAGAAAAAGCTTCACTTCCAAGTATTTTCATTGAACTAGGCATAATAGCTTTTTGTAATGACTTTAAATTATGAAAAACATAAGCTGGTACTGTTGTAGAATTAGTATATTCTGTTAAATCTAATATTCCTATTCCATTATCTGTTAAAATTTTTTCATAAATATCCATTTCAATAAATTCTGGAGTAATTTCTAAGTATTCATTATTTATTTCAACGGTATTTGTTATTGCTTTATAACCATATTTTTCTAAAGTATATTTAACTGTTCCGTGACAATTTATTGTTAATGAATTTGCAATTTGTCTTGCTCCATCATTTATAACATAAGTTAATTTATCTTTTGTCCAATCCCAATCATTTATGTTAAAAATAATTCCAGCCTGTCTTAAATAAATAATTTCAGTATTTGAATTAGTTAAACCCCAAGGACTATTAGGAATAGAGCCTTCATAATTATCAATATTTATAACTAAATGATTTGTAGCTGTAATATTTCTAAAGGCTTGTGAATTAATATCTGTAACTGAATTAGGAATATTTAATTCAATTATATTTGGACAATTTCCTATGATATCATAAGCATTTATTCGCTTAATACCGTTTTCTAGAGTTAAATGTTGTAAATTAGAGCATCCATTAAATGAAGCATTAAGAGTTTCAACAGATCCTGGAATTGTTAATTCAGTAAAATTATTTGCTTGTAAAGCTCTACTATCAATATTTTTAAGTCCATTTGGTAATTCAATTGAATTTAATCCACAAGCAAAAAAACCCCATCCACTTAAACTTTCTAAAGTATCTGGTAAAATAACTTCTGTAATTGAATCACATCCATATAAATTACCAATGGCAGTTAAATCTGTATATTCACTTAAATCTAAAACTCCAACGTTTTGATTTGCTAAAATTTTTTCATATAAATCCATTTCAATGAATTCATCTGGATTAATAGTAATATTAACAGCTGGAATATAGGCTACGCCTGTTTGAGGTTTATATCCATATTTTTCATAACAATAAAAAACTTTAGCTCCCTCTTGACCCCTTAATTGTAATTTAAATTTGTTTGAATTAAAATTATAAGTAGCATCTATTAACTCATCATCATTTATAATATAACTAAATTTATCTTTAGTTGTATCAATATCAGGAAAATTAAAAATAATACAGTTATGTGGCTCTTTATAAATTACTCTGTCATAATCAATATTCCAATAAATGCTAAATGGAAAATCAATTTCTTCTTTATCAATATATACAATTAAATTATTTGATGAAGTAAAAGCTCCATTTCCAATACTAGCTATATTTTCAGATAAATGTAATTCTTCTAACTTAGGGCATTCCGCAAAAGCATTATAACCAATACTTGTAATTGATTCTGGCAAAATTACTGTTTCTAAATTTGAATCTCCATTAAACGTATAGTCTGAAATTGCTGTTAATTGAGTATTAGATAAATCAATATTCTTTAAGGAAGTACAATATCCTAATGCATTATAACCAATGCTTTGAGTATTATTTGGAAAATGTATTTCTTCTAAAGATCTGCATCCATTAAAACAATTAGACCCATATGAAATAATATTATCATTTAAAGTTAAATTTATAAGATTTGTACAATTTAAAAACGTACAATATTCTAAAAAATTAATATGTTGATTTACACTAAAATCTACAGTTGTTAAATTTGTACAATTGGCAAAACAATATGGACCAACATATCCTAAATTCTCATCAGCTATAAATTCGGTTAAACTTCTATCTAAAAATTTTTCAACAGATACATTACTAGGAATAGCTCTAATTTTATCAGCATAATCACTTAATGATTTTGTATCTTCCATATTGACACCTTTATTTATTAAGATGTCTTTAATTGTATTTTTTGTATTTAAAATATTTACAGTATTATTATTTAAAGTAGCCATTTATATATTCCCTAGTTAAATAGTATATTTAGAAAACCATTCTTTATTCTTTTTGAATCCAACTTCTTTTAAATGGTAAACTACTAATTCATTATTTGTTAACAAATTTACCTGATTTGCTGTAACTAATTCATTAAGTAATTTTGTTTTAAATGTTGCAAAATCACTTGTATTAATTCTATTTTTAAAATTATTTACTTCAAAATAAAATCTACCACCATTATAACCACTATTACTTGCATTGCAACTTAATGTTCCATTAACTGCTATTTCTATAGTAATTTCACAAGGAACCTCATTTGTAACTAATAAATTACTACTACTAAATCCTGTACCATTTGATCCTGAATAACTTAAATATAGACTTAAAGCTTCTTCATTTGTAGATAACATCATAGAAAGCGATGGAATATTCATAAGTATTGGTAAATTTGTTGTACCATTACCCATATCTGTATTTGTAGTAACTAATCTATCTATTACATATGTACATGACCAAGTATCTACAAAAGCATCTATTCTATTAAATATTTGATCTAAAGCTTCTTCTTTTGTCGGTCTATATACTACTCTACTATAATCTATACCCCAAGATTCATTAAATGGAAATTCTTCTTCATTTTTATCAATATATAATGTTAAATTATTACATGCCTTAAATGCATTTGCTGCAATATATGTAATTTTATTTCCTAAAACTACTGTATTTAAATAAGTACAGTTTCTAAAAGCTTCTTGATCAATTGTATTAACGTTAGGTAATTTTAATTCTCTTAAATTAGTACATGCATAAAAAGCTCTATAACCAATATATGATAATTTATTTAAAATATTATGTTCATAGGTATCATCTGGTTTTCTAACATAAATATTCATCAAACGATTACAATAAGAAAAACAATACTCTCCAATTGTTTCAATACTATCTTCTAAATAAGTTGTATATAAATTTGAATCATTATAAAAACATCCTGCTGGAAGATAATTTATATTAGATTTTATAGTTACAGTAGATAAATTATAACAATATGGAATTGCGTATAAATTAATATTTTTAATGTTTTCTGGAATTATTAAACTTGTCATATTATTCATATTAGCTAAAGCATATGAACCAAGAGTATCAATTGTATGTGGAATTGTTACAACATCTAAATATTTTGCAAGTAAACCCTCAAACTGTGATCCATTTTGTATATTATTTACTAATTCGTCATAATCTAAAAAAGAATTTGTAGCTGGTAAAACTATTTTACCTCGTTCTTCAATTGCTTGGCGTACTTCTTCTTTTTGTACCTTAAATTCTTCTGATAAATTATATAAATCTGACATTTATTCTTCTCCAAGACCAAGTAATTCATTTAAATCATTAATTGAGGTATTTATAACTGGATCAGCTTCTTCTAATTCTCCACCTAATGCACCTTGTTCAATATTTAAAACCGCCTGGATTGTTTCTGATTCGTTTCCTTCTGATTCAAGGGCATTAACTTTAACCATTACCGTATTTTTACTAATATCTCTTTCACCTGTTAAAAACCCTGTTACACAACTATCAGTATAATTAGATGCAGCTGCTTTTAATGCAACATATTTAACATCACCTGGAATAGCAATATCAATTAAATACCAATTATCATTTGACATTGAACCACTATGTACTAATAGTTTTGTACCATCATAATTTGCTGTGATTTTAGAAGTACCAATACAAGTAAGAGGTAAAGATAAATCTTGATCAACCCAATTTCCATTAATGTATTTATATTGCTTAATTAAACCGTTTTCATTAGCATATAGGGTTTGATTATGTGGATAATAAGTTAATTTACCAGAAACAAACGTTTGTTTAACAAATGCATTTTCTTCTTCATTAACATACCATAATGAATCTGCATTAGCACCATTTAAAATTACATATTTAAAATCATTCGTTGTAGAAAATTCATTAACTCTATAAGGCATAAACATATCATCAATATGAGTTTTAAAAAGTACAACTGGAGCTTTATTTACTATACTTGCATAAGTTAAGAAATGACCATCGTTTGAATATGTTCCACGATCTCTATAAATAGTTCTTGTTCTATCTTTACTAATAACACCTTCACCTGTTCCTAATGAATCATATGGTAAAGTTACAATCAATTCACCTTTTGTATAATCTTCATTTAATTCATAATAAGAGCCTGCACCATAAGCTGGTTTTTCAAAATAAACATTATTTGCACCAATTCCAGCACCATTATTTTGTGAAGGCCAAGTTGCTCCATAATATCTTCTTCCTGTTGCATTATAAATAGCTTTTTCATAAATAATAGTTAAATCTGAATTATTAAAAAATATACCAGCATAACTATTATAATCCCAAATACTTAAACCACCTTGACCACTAGAATTAACATTAAATTCTTCTATTGTTTCAACAATTTCACCTTCTTCATTATATTTGCGTACACCAGTTGGAGTTAAAATATAATTATTTAATGAAGGCAATAATGCATAAGATCCATTATTTGGGGTATGTGAATTTCTACTTAATACAGTTGTAAGTTTATTTGCTTTTTTAACAAAAACTTTACCTTTTCTATTAATTAAATCTTCATCATTTATATTATCATAAGCTTCTACTGTAGAATCTGCCCCATAACCATCAACATCAATGGTTATTTCACCAAAGCCAAAATAATCTTCATCTGCTGTAAATGTACCATTCTCTGTAAAGGTCTTATTCTGTAATTTAAATCTTACAGTATCTTGAGAAGCACTATTTGTTTTACCTGTTGACATTTTTTCTCCTATTGTAATACAACTACTGGAATTATTATTGTTTTATCTGGAATATTTCTAGCATATATTGTTATTGATCCATTTCCTGAATTACATACAGGGGAATATTCACCAGAAATAGCTTCTTCTGCATTAAAAATAACTGTAGGAATAGTATTTTCTGTAATTGTAATATCATCTACCGGATAATAATTATATCCTTCAACCTCATGTACATCGCTTAAAGTAAAAGTACAGCTATTTGCAAAAATACCTGTACCATCAGCTCTCCACATATTTGAAGTTACTACGACAGGACCAAATTTACTTGCACCTTTTGGACTATTCTCTAATGCTGTTATTCTAGCATCTTGTTCTTCTTGACCCGAATTATAAATAGATATATTTACTTTATTTTCTATAGAATTCTTAATATTTACTATTTCATCTTCATCAATTACAGGATATTCACGATTATTTTCACGTGTATGATGTTCATCTCTAATTTGAATATATGTATGTATACCATCACCAAATACATAATATACACCACCCTCAGGATGTTTTAAATGCCCTGTAGGATAAATTGCATATGCTTGTGTATCTCTAGGAATAACTACATCACTATAGTTTCCACCGTTTTCATATTCTGAAATAAGTTTTACAAATCTATGTATAATTTTATCAACTGAATTAGCCATTTTTTTATCCTGTAAATTACCTTTTATTTAGAACTTATTGACAGATAATAGAAGCAATTGTTATATCATTTTGAGGAATTTGATTAGCCCAAATATATACTTTTCCATTTGCGGATTCAACAATATTAGAAAACATACCAGATTCTGCATCGCTTTTTCTAAAAATAACTATTGGAAGCATATTAGCAGTAACACCTTGTAATATAATTTCTGCTTTATATGGAAAATCTATATAAGTATTATCACTCAAAAAAGAGGAACGTATAACGGAAACATTAGTAAATTTTAAAGGTTTACTATTATCTACATAAGTTTTAATAGCCTTTTGAGAAGGAATAATAAAATCACTATTTTCAGATAAAGTACCATCTCTATTTAAATTTCTATATAATTTAGCCATTTATATTATCCTATCAATTTTTATATATCATTATTTAACCATTCTAACTTAATTGTTGGTATAATAAAAGAACTGTCTGGTATTTGTTTTGCGTATATAGAAACATAACCATTATATGTATCACAATATGGAGAAAAATTATCATCAATTGCTTGAGTTTCTGAAAACATTACTTCTGGTATCCAATAAGATGTAATTCTATCATCATAAATTTTATATTCATATTTATAAGGATTATCTTCTAATTCTTCTCTTTGTAACCAATTTTCAGTATTAACTAAAATATCTCTAATTGCAAATTTTGGAGAACGTAATAAAACTTGGTCCATTTCTACAACTGGATATTCTTTTGCAATATCAGTATTACCTTTTCCTTCTTTTATTTCTATATATGTATGATCACCATCACCAATAACATATCGTAAATTACCATTTGGATATATAGCATAAACTTGAGTATCCATAGGTATTACTTGTGAAAAATAATTTCCACCATTTTCATATTCATCTATAGATCTTATAAATCTATGTATAATCTTATTTGTTGCGATTGTCATTTATTTAAAATAGGTAGGTTAGTATTACCCAACCTACCTACCCTTACTTAATATTAACCAATTATGATTGCTTTAAATGCCCCAGCTTGAATTACTTCATCTTCATCTACATTCATTTTAATTGTAACAACTCCAGATGAATAAGTTTTATCTACTTCAACCTCATCACCTGATTCAACTTCAATTACAGTAGCATGAACGTTTGGAGTATTTAAAGTATGATGAATTTCCCAAGTTACATAACCAACATTATTAGTATCTTCTAATTCACCACAAGTTACAACTTCTTTGTGAACAGATCCATTAGAAAGTGTTTCAATAGCCGCATTAATACTATCTAATTCATTATCTACATCTGCCTTAACAGCATAAGCACTTAAATCAGTAATACCTGCCAATATATCCCAATAACCAGGATTATCGTTTTTAGGAGCAACCCATGCTACATTATCACCGGCTTTAATACCATGAGTACTATCTGCAGTGGCAATATTATAAACATCGCCTTCAGTTAAATCTTGGTCAGGTAAATCATTATAAGCATTTACTGAACCTTTAAATTTATATACAGATGTTAATTTTTGGTCAATTGATGCTTCTAATGCACTTAAATCGCCTTTAACTGCGATTTCATTGTCAGCAACAGCTCTTTGATCAAATGATTTATCACCAACAGTATAATACATACCGCCATTAGTAATATCAATTTTAGCGCCCTGCCATTTTCCACCAACTTGTTTATCTGCATAAATTTGAGCAACTAATTTATTATCGCCAGATCCAATTGAGCCATCATGAACACCGATAAATGATTCTGTACCATCTTTATTTTCAAATTTAGCACCACCGCCATCTGTTTCATTGAAAATAATAGCTGTACCATTTGCACCCTCAAGCTCTTTATCTACTTTTTTATTATCATTAGTAATTCTGGCTTGTGCTTCAGCTTCAATAGCATTTTGAACAGAAGTTACAGCTGATGTGATGTCACCTTTTACAGCTAATTCATTTGCTGGTACATCTCTGTCAGCAAGTGAAGCTTCAGAAGCAGCTCCTGTGGTATAATACATACCTGATTTTTTAATATCTAATTTGGTACCAGAATATTTATTGCCAATTTTTTCAACAGCATATAATTGACCTGCAAGACCATTAGCACCACCATCATTAGTACCAATATAAGACCAAGTACCATCAGAATGTTCAAATTTAGATCCGCCACCGTCTTCTTCATTCCAAAGAATTGCAGTACCGTTTGGACCTTGAGTATCAGTTCTAAAATGACCAGTAGCTAAAGTTTTATCATTATTACTCCAAAACTTATCAACAATATTTTGTTTTGTATAATAATCGTCTTTATCTTCATTGGCCATTGTACCAAGATTTTCTAACTTTTCTTTAAGAGCCGTTGTAAAATCTTCAGTCGATAAACCTTTACCTGCTACTACGTCTACTTTACCTGCTAATTCACTTTCTAATTCTGATTGTAATTCAGAAATAGCTTGTTCAACAGCAGCTGTATCTCCTAAATAAATCCAGTTAGTGCCATCCCACCAACCAAATTTATTTTGTACGGTATCAAAATAACCCATACCTTTTTTAGGATTAGCAGGAGCAGAAGCAAGATGTTGAATTACGAAGCCTTTAAGTTGATTACCTCTTAATTCTAAATCTGTATAATATTTTTTTGCCATTTTTTATTTCCTAAAATCAAAATTTAATAAACATGTTCATTAAAAATTAGTTATATTAATTTAATATAATTTTACCACTAACTGGTATTGAAAATTTTACTTTTACAGTATTGAGATCTGGATATGAAATATCTCCAAATATTTCATCATCACCTTCAAAAGTATGTACAGATGGTTTTTTATTTAAATTATGAGTAACTGTCCATACTTCACTTTCCCTGTTAATTTCTAACGTAAATGTTTTATCACCTTCGGTACTTGTTGCATAAGGTACAAACTCATTATTAATTAAAATATATAATTTTCGTTCACTATTAACAAATACGGCCATGCCTTCAGAACGTCTTTCTTCGGTTATGGCATTCATTTGAGCAATAGTATCTACTTCTCTCCATCCACCTTTGCCATAAGTACTTAAATGTGTAGCATATGTATCATTAGCTGTTAAGGGAACAATATTATCAATTACATTAAGACCAGGTAATTTATTATTTGCCATTTTTTAACCCCCATAACTCATTTGTAATTTGACATCACTTGCTGTTTGTTTTCTACCAACTTGAGCTAAAATATATTCAACTCCATTAAGTTCTTCAGTTTTTAATTCATATGGAGTAACTGTAAAATTATTATATGTTATATTTATTTTATTAATATCTGTTGCTATTACGCCTATTACAATATATTTTCCATCAGAACAATCAAAACTATATGGTTTAGCTGTATCATATAAAGCAATAACATTAAGATCTGCTAAAGAAACATTATCAATTTCTTCGATTGTTCCTGCATAAATATAAGTTTTAATTTCTGGTGTAGGAGTTGGAGTAGGTTCATCTCCACCTTCACCTCCAATAATTTCTTGAATATCTGTATATGGATCTTCTTTACTTCCACCAACTTCAACCCAATTTTCTTCTGTTTGATAAACATAATTACCTAAATCACTAGATGTATATTGATAAGCTACCCAATTATTTGAAGTACCCTCCGCAAAAGTAATATATTGACCAGATACCCTATCTTTTTCTTGAGTATTTTGAGTAAGATAAGTAATAGCTTCTTTTAAATTATTAAAAGGAGCGTGCTGGCCAAAAGCCGTTGAAACATTATAAAGCCATTCAGGGTGTGAACTGCTAGGCGCCGGCTCACTACCACCGCTTCCATTGCCACCTCCGAATAATTTACTTAAGCGCAAGGAATTTATTTCAATTACAGTATCAGTCATATCAAATAGAACTTTTTTGTTCTATATATAAAATAATGGATTAAATTAAATAATTGGAGAAAACAAGTGAGTTATAGATTATTACCAAAACAAGTTTATTTAACTAAGCAAACCAACTTGGGTATTATGGTATTCCAACCAGTAAATGGTGATACTCAACTCTATGGGTCTAATGTTGTAAAATATCATGTAAATAAATTAACAGGTAAAAAAACATTAATCAAACCTAAATTTGAGGAATTAATTAAAATTACAGATGACTTATTACCTGTTAATACAGTTCATCCAATGAATAATCTTACTACTTGGATTGCATTTGATTCTGAAGCAGAAAATGCTGAAATTTGGTGTACTCATGGTATTGATGAATCAGTTACTCCTACCTTTGTATCTAAAGACGGAAGAGTTGGAGATAAAAAAGAAAAGGAATTACTTTTAGAAGAAGAAGCATTACGTCAAAAAGCTTGGGAATTAGAATTAGAAAAGGAAAGAAATCAAATCGAAGATCCAAAATATCCTTTAAAACGTGAAGATATAAGAAATTATATCGATGAAGATGGTAATATAGTTGATGATTAATTTTACAATCCATTATTAAAAATAAAGTGCCATTTTAGGCACTTTTTTAATATAAAAAAGGATGCTCAGGGGAAAGGAGGGGAAACCTTAAGCATCCTTATCGTATTCATATGAATTGCGACATATATTAGAACTTTTACATTTATTTTTTATTATATTGCCAAAATTCTAAATGAATATCTTCATCTAATAAAGCTTCTTCTAATTTAGCATCCCATTTTTCATAATTTAAATATTCATTAATATTAAATGGAAATTTTATATAATCAAAATCATCTTCTAAAACACAAGATACTTTTGTAATATAGGCGCAATCAATTAAGTCTTTTTCTAAGCAATACTTATAAATTGAAGCTCCTCCACAAATAAATACTTCATCAAAATTACCACAAAAATCTAAAGCATTTTCAACAGAAGTGGCCTCTACCCAACCTCTCCATTTATTATCTTTTCTATCACAAATAGCATTAACTGCAAATACTTTTGATTCACTATTATCTAATACTATATTTAATCTATTTGGTAACGGATAATTTGGTAATCCAAAAAACGTTGTTGATCCAAAAATAACTGGTTTACCGGAAGTTAATTTTTTAAAATGATTTAAGTCAACTTTAGAATGCCAAGCCAATTTATTTTTATATCCAATTACATTATCTGGACCAATTGCAACAATCATATTAACTTTAGTCATAATATCCTCCTTTAAATATAATCATCGTCATCATTAATTTCATAATCAAGCTCACCCCTTTTATGAAAAATTAAATCTCTATAAGTCATATCAGTTGTTTTTTTCTTTTTTTGAAAATTATATTTAACTGGTTTTACTTTTTTATATTCTAGTAACTGTGTATTTACTCTTGAATTACTTATATTATATCTTGATTTATATGTTGTTGATAAACCTTTAATAAAAGTTAATATTTTAGGTGAATATAAACCAGCCTTATATAAAAATATTTTACCTAACATAACAGTTTTTTTATCAAATCCAGCAGTATCTTGCTTATCATAAAAACTTTCTATTTTATCATAGCAATTTAAAGCATCTGGATATTGTTTAGCAATAAATAAAGCTTTTTGTAAAATACTTTTTACATTAGCTTCACTGTCCATATAATCTCCATCTTTTTCAGCAGGAATAACATCAGCTAATGTCTTATCATTATCATTAACATCTAACTTATTATCTAATGAAATTTTAAATATAGAAGAACCTTCGTTTTGTGTAGCCAAAAACGCTTTATGTTTTCTATCTCCAGTTATACTCATTCTACAGATATAAATAAATTCTTTATATAACACTGGGTTAAAAGTAACTGTTGATGCTTTTTTTAATTTTTCTGGATAAAACCATCTTGTGCGATAAAAATCACAAATTTTACAAAACTTAGCCCAAAATTCAGCAGACCAATCCTCACTTGATCCATCTGAATTACTCATTTTAAATCCATTAAATTCAATATATCCTTTTAAATATCTAGCTATAGATTCTGTAACTCTATTAAATCTTTCTGGAGTAGCGTTAGCAATTGGTTGATTATTAATTAAATATTTAATTTGTTCATCCAAAGTTGGATATTCTTTCATTTTTTCTATAACTTCTGCTAATTCGTCATGAGTTAAGCAAGTATATATTAATAAATTTTCATCATTTTTACAAGCATTTAGAAATTTTTGATAATCTTTATAATCAGATTCTATAAATTTTTTAAAATTTTGTTTACGATTTGTTCTTTTTGATATTTTAGCCTTTTTTATTTCAGCCATTTTAAAAAATACTCCTTCATAACCTTTATATTTTAACTATAAATCAATTCATTAAAAAATAACAAACCATAATTTTGATTTTTAATATTTAAATTTCCAAATAGTTTATTAACCAAAATTACCAAGATTTTTATTTGTTTGATTACATACATAATATAAATCATTCATATAAGTATCCCAAGCGGTTGTTATATTATACATTTCAATTAATGTATCTAATCCAGTAATATCTTCTTTATAATATTCTATAATATTTTCAGTTATTTTTTCACCAGAACCTTTTGCTCTTTTTATAGAAGCTTTTACTTGCTCATTTCTTTTTTTATCTATTAAGACTTGTAATTTTGATTTAAATAATTGAATTTGCGTTTTAAAAAAACTTAATTCCATTTGAATACTATGTCTTTTGTCATTTGATAATGATACAAATTTTTTTATATTTTTTAAAAAATTAATAAAATTTACAATATCTTGTTCGGTACTAAAAATATATTTTAATTGTTTATCAAGAGTTTCAAAATTTAAGCTTTCAACCTTTTCAATATCAAACTCTTCCATAGCTTATTCCTTTCATACCTTATTTCCCATCTTTTGTTTCTGCAAATTCAAGTAACTCTTCAATAGTCATATGTTTAATTTCTGCTATTCTGTTATTAACTTTATTTAAGCCATAAGTACCAAAATGATCATGATGTTTATCACAAAGAGAAACAAGATTATTAAATTCATATAATAAATCTTTACGCTTACTTCTCAAATGTATATGATGTACTTGTGTCGCAGGTTTACCACATATAATACATTTATAATTATCACGTTCTAATATTTGATTGCGAACCTTCTCCCATTTTTCTTTTGTTTTTTCATTTTGTTTTTTTAATTCTGTATTTTTTGAAAGCTCTGATCCTTTATTTTTTAAAATAGATGTTTTAGCTAATCCATTACCTTTTGATATTAATGGAGTTTTTTTAAGAGTATACTTTTTTTTCTTTAATGGTGTTTTTTTCATAAACATCAAAAGGAGAACCTAAGTTTAAATTAAGTTCTCCTCCCCTCCACTACATAATTAAAAGTTAAAATGGAATATCATCATCATTTACTGAACTTGCTTCTTCTACTAATTTTTTAGCTTCAATAAATTCTTTAGCCATTTCTTCAGCTATTTCAGTAACTTTTAAAATATCTTGATCACTAGGTAACTTCCACAAATCAGGCATATTTAAAGCTTCATTTTCTTCTTTTAATGCTTCAATTACGTCTTCTGTTGGTTCAAAACAGCTAAATGTTATTTCACGTTCAAATCTACCATTTTCAGTTGCTCTACTAAATCTAATAATATTACTTCTATTCCATTCTAAAAGATTAGGAGTATCTTTATCTATATATTTTTCAACCAACCATGTTGTTAAAAATGAACCATTTTGTTGTAATACAGAAACATGAGCTTTATCCCAATCGTGTTTTACATCACTATCAATTACAACTACTTTAACATTTGAAGTAATTTTTGGAGCAAATACTGGAATTGGTCCAAATTTACCTTGTACAGTTAAATCATTTTCTGTAAAACCTTGTTTTAAAAGCTTTCTTTTCATTTCACAAACTGGACATTTAACACCAGCTTTCTTTAAATGTTGAGTTTCTTCTGGACATACAAATCTTGTTGTAACACCATTATGATTTAACCAATGCGTACCTACAATGAATCCAAATACTTTATTTTCTGCACTATTTGCAGGTAATAATTTAAATTTTAAATCTTTTTTAAAAGCTTTTGGATTTGATACCCAATCAATCACTGGTAAATCTCCAGAATATTCATTTTTATTATTATTTCTATTATTTAACAATTCTTGCATCCATTCAATATTAATTTCTTTTTCCATTGTATTTATCCTTAAAATTATGTAGTTTAGTTATGTTTTATACAGTTTCATATCTGTCATATAAAATAGAAGTTATTTGATAAAATATTTCTAATAAAATAATTTTCCAAACAGTGTATATAGAACTATGCCTTACTTCTTTCTATTAAATTTTCACCAACTTTAATTAATTCTTTTTTATTTTCTTCAGTATTTTCAGATTTTTCAACAAAATACTTTATAACATCAATATCATCTTTTAATTTTATTTCAGTTTCATCTATTTTTTTATTAAATATTAAACGCATAACATCTACATGAAAATCTGAATGTTTAAAAGTTTTTAATTTTTCTTTTAAATCATCTGTATATAATAAATCAGTAGATAATTCAACCTTAACATAATTATCTGGAGAAAGTTTAAAAAGATCATTAATATTATCATCAGTAAAACTTAACCAATCAGGACAATTAAAACTTTCACGAGAAACTTTATTAGTTTCTGTATCATATATAATTATATTATTTCTTGCTATTCCTTGATCTTTAAAAGATAATCTTTGTGTTGAACCTGTTATTTGAATATTTTTTGCAACAGATCCACCGCAGTGATAGTGTCCTTGTAAAGTCATTTTAAATTTCTTTAACAAATCTATACTTACACCTTTTTCGCTTTGTAAACCACTAGCAAAAGTTATTCCTTTTAATTCTGCGTGTGAAAATATAATTTTATGATCTTTATTTTTAATATTATTTAAAAAATCTTCAGCAAATTGATCATTAATACAATAAGGTAAATATATAAAATCATCTACTTCTGTTGGTTGATCATAAACTGTTACATTATTCCAATACTTAAATGGCATTAATTTATGTGAATATTGATTATTTAAATGTCCACTAATATCATGATTGCCAACTAACATATCTAATTGACATACATCAGAAATTTTTTTTATAAATTCTGTAACTGCTGTTAATACCTGACAAGAAATATTATCTCCAACTGGACCAAATAAATCACCAAGAAAAACAATTTTATCTATTTGTTTGGTTTTACATAAATTAATAATTACATCAGCACATTGTAAATGCTCTAATTCTCTAATAGTATATCCTTGTGGAGTAATTGTTGAAAATCTATGTGTATGATGAAAATGTATATCTCCAAAAGCTAATATTTTCATTGTTCAATTATCTCCGTTTTACCACAAATTTTTTTACAAATTATTTTGTTTACAATATGCTCTTTAACATCACTAGAATTAGTTATCCAATAAATACTTTCTACTTCTTCTGATTTATCATCTATTACATTAATAAGTTGTTGAATACCTAAACTGTCTAACTGAGCTTCTATTTCATCAAACCATAAAATATTAAATGAAACTTGAGCGGTTAAATGTAATAAATCATATAAAGCAAATTGAATAGCTAAATTTAATCTTTTCTTTTCACCACCAGATAAGCTAGTAACAGATTTTTTAATACCGTTACTATCAATTAAAATTTCAATAGCAGGACCATTTAATTGTAATTTTACTGTTGTGTTTTCAAAAAATCTACAAATATATCTTATCATAAATAAATTAAGATTTTCAATATCTTGTTTTAATAAATATGGTCTTAATTCACCTTTAGATCCAAGTAATTTATAAAAATAATCTGCTAATTGTCTTTTAAATTCATAATTAGTTACATTTTTTTGTAAAATTTTAATTTTTTCAGTCAAAATTTCAGTTTCTTTTTTATAATCATTTATATCTTTTTTAATTTTTTCAACTTTTTCATCATGTGTTTGTTTAGTATTTATTAAATTATTAATTTTATTTGTAATTTCTGAGTTTTTTGTATTTAAACTCAATATTTTTGTATTTAATTCTTTCTTTTTTTGCTCATCTTCTACTCTTTCTTTATCTAAATTTTGAAAAATTGTATTTTTTTCAGCCCATTCTTTTCTTTTTTTAGTAATTTCAATATCTATTTGTGCAATTTGATCATTAAAAGACTTAATAGACTCATTAAATCCATTTTTCATCATCAATTTTGTATTTATGGTTTCTTCATCTCTATCTAAAGGCTTACCACAAGTAGGACATTTATCATCTTTAAACCATTTATCTATTAAATTTATTTCTTTTTGTAAAGATTGTATATCATATTCTATTTTTTGCTTATTTAACTTTAATTTATTAGCATTATCAACAATTTCTTTTAATTTTTCTTGTAATTCTGAATTGTTTGGATAATTTTTACTATTAAATTCACTTAATTTAGCATTTAAATCATTATATTCTGCTAAAACAATATTTTTTTCATTATTTAATCTATTTAATTCATCATTTATTGTATCAATATTAAAATTTTTTATTGTGTTTTCTAAAAGAATAGTATTTTTATTATACATATCATTATAAGTACTAATTCTTCCTTCTAAATTACTTATTTCTAATTTATCATCTTGAATTTGTTTATTATATTCTTTTATATCTTTGTTAGCTTCGTCTCTTACTCTATTCCAAATAGAATAATCACGAATACTTTCTAAAACATTTACTCGTTGTTGTGGACTAAGCTCTGAAAAAGCAGAACGAATATCATAAGTCATTAATATTGTACTATGTAATAAATCAAAAGGTATTTTTAATAATTGATTTATTCTTAATTGAGTATCGGCAATTTTATGACATGATAAATCTTGACCATTTATTTCTAATATTAAATTATTACCTAACTCTGTATCTTTTCTTGTACGAGTTATTTTAATTTCACCTTGATCTGAATTAATATATAGACTTACTCTACAATCTTTTCCAGTTGTTATATTAACTATTTCATCGGCTAATACTTCATTTGTTAAAGTATTTCCTGTTAAACACCAATATAAAGCAGAAACAATAGTAGTTTTACCTGCTCCATTAGTACTAGAAGGTTCATCCATATTTATACCAACTATACTAAATAATCCTTGCTTTATATCAAGGATTACTTCAGATTGTATACTTCTAAAATTTTGTATTTTTATTTTTTTAATATTAAATTTACTCATTTTTTTCTTCTATATTTTCTTTATCCTTATTTATAGAAGCTTTACTATAACTTTTTTCTGTTACATATTTTTCCAACGTTGTATTATACTCTAAAACATCAACATTAGCTCCTGCAAAAAGAGCTCTAAAAGTATAATCATTTTCTAAACATCTTTTTATTATATTTATTAAAGTTGATTTACCTGATTTTGTAGGACCTGCTATAATTATTCTTAAATTAGGTAATTTTTCTTGTTTATTTTCCATTATAATTCTCCTTTATCAATAGCATTATATAGTTTATATGCATTTGGGACTAATTTATCAAATGTTAATGGTCTTTTTTCTGGATTTTCTTTAAATTTTTTATATTCATTTATAGCATCTTGTTCAATAGCTGTAATAAACATACTATTAAATATTCTCATATTTTTTTTAGCTAATTCTTCGGAATCAAATACTGCCCAAATTATAGTTTTATTTTTAAATTTATTTCTTGTATGTTCAGCGTCAACAATAGCTATACTAAAAGCATATTGAGCTTTTAATTCATTACAAATATCATTAACTTTCATACCTGTAAAATCTTTATTTTTCCAATTTACAAAAATTTTACATATTTCAGTTGGTTTAGTTAATACATCTCTTTCTTTTGATATTATAGGTAGACAACTTTTATAATATTGAGTATTCCCAATATAAATAGGTTCTTCTTTAAATTTTGTTTTTTCTTGCTTAATTAAATTTTTAATTTTTTCTATTTTTTTATTTATATAAATATTTTTTGATTTAAATTCATCATTTGATAATATAATAGGCATTAAATTCATAAATAGATACTCCTTAGTTTATTAACTTTATTTTAGAAGTAGCTATCATTAAAAAAATTAGATAAAAATTTTCTAATTATGCTTTAGTTTTATAAAAATATTTTTTTAAATCACAAACAAAACAAGTATTTTCTTCTGTATATTTATTAAAATTTATTGAATGTCCACAAGTATTTAATTCGCAACTACAATAATCAAAATTTTTTAAAACCTTATTATAATGATATAATTCTTTTTTTTGTGGTAAATCAAAATTCTTTATATATGATTCTAAATAATTTTCATATTTTGTGTTTTTTGCAATTTCATTTACTTTTTCTAAAGTTTTAAATATTTTATTTTTTTCTACGCTTAAAGTTTTATCATATACAATATAAGGTAATAAATTAACATAAGTATTATATTTTATCATAAAATCTATTACATTAAAAGTATTATTTAGTATTGAATCACACACTTTTTTTGTTAAAATTATATTTGTTACTATATTTAATCCATCATTTAAATATTTATTTGATAATAATAATAAATTATTTAACATAAGTTGTTTATCATTTTCTGATTTAAATCTTCCATCTAAATCAAATGATGTAGTAAATTTTAATCTATGAAATAATTCATATTCTTTTATTAAATCTAATATATAAAATAAATTACTTAAATTTTTATATAATAAATTGGTATTAAGGTATAATAAATCTATTTTATTTGATAACATATTAGCAACAATTTTTTTAAAAAAAGAATTTAAAAAATCATTATTAATATAAAATATTTCTCCTCCAACTATTAATACATGACTATTTTTTATAAATTTTGAAGAATCTATAAATTCTAATACTTTATTTAAAGAATTTTTTTGTTCTTCTAATGTTAAAATATTAGGATTATTTCTTTGAAAACAAAATTTACAGTTATTGTTACAATTATCCCAAACTAAAAATTCATATATAGGCTTACAACTAAACATTTTTTATTCTTTTGGAAAATTATCTAAAAATTCATTATAATATTCTTCAATATCTAATGTTGTTGGGGTATTAGTTTCTAATTTTTTAAATAAATCATATGTAAAAGTATATAATTTATCTCTATAATTAATCATAACTTTAGCATCATCTGAAAATTGTTTTATTTTAGAATGATAAAAAGAAATCATATTTTCAACAGAAGTATATTTATGATTTATAGCAAAATTTTCTAATTGAGTAGTAACATACATTAAGCATTGATTTTTAAATTCAAATATTATTTTTTCTATAGTTTGTTTATTTAATTCTATAATTTCAGGTAATTCAGATTCTAAATAATATTTATTATCTTTTGCTTTTATTATTTTTTCATTAGTACAATATAGTTGTTTGTTATACCAATCTAAATTTCTTGGATCTTCAATATAACTTTTTGCTACATCTATATCGGATACCCATAAAGCCCCTTTTTCTTCAGATTTTATATAAAATTTAGTAGCTGTATAAATATTACCTATAATGTCCATTTAAAACTCCTATTTTGATATATAGAACGTTTAATATATGTTTTTTAATTTTTTATTTTTTTAACTATTTGGAAATTTAAAATCAATTTTTAATGAAAAAATATACTTCAATTAAATAACTAAAATATATATATTATATATAATATAATAATTAATAATAATATTTAAAAAATTCTTTTATTGAATTTTTTTATTATATAAAGCAATTTATTGGAGATTTTGACAAAAATGAATAATATTAAAGTTATAACAAAATTTAATAAATTTACTAAAGAAAATTCATATTTTATTTATTGTAATGATTATTATCTTGAAATAGGTAATAAAAGTAATTTAATATTTCTTATGTATATTTTAGAAAATTTTAAAAAAGCTAAAATAGATAATAATAATCCATTTTTTAAAATTAGTTTTAATAATGAGAATTTTTATTTAACTTATAAGCCATCTAATAAAAAATTATGCCTAAATCGTCAAGATCTAGGCACATTATTAGCAAATTTATATATCAAGAAAGTGGGATATTAAACATCTATTTCATATAAATGTTTTGTTTCTATTTCTTCAGTTTCAGTATCTTTTAATTTTACTATAATATCAGTATCATCATCTGGATTAACTAATACATCGACTATAACTTGTTCTGGTTGTGGCATCATTCCGATTGGATTATTATTTTCTTCGTCTTCTGCTGGACCATATTCTCCATTAAAGTTAATATCTCCAAAATTAGCTGTAGTATCAGAAGGATTTGAATTATCATTACCCATATCTATATTTGGAGTAGGTGTTGTAGTAGAAGAATCAGTTGAAGTAGTGCTTGTGGTTGAACCAGAGGCTGCATCAGCTGTCATTTCAGAACTAATACCAGAAGCAAAATCTGCTGGACTATCATCTTCAACTAAAATTTTATCATCTGTTAATTTTGAATCTAACATAGCCATTAAGGTTTCTTTTAATTTTTTATGTTTATTTCCAGCAACATATGTAACTGCAGATCCTAATGTTCCAGAAGTTACACATTCAGTAATTGATTCTGATATATTAAGTTGAGTTTTTAATGTATTTAATTCTTTTTTTATGTCATTATTTAAATATTTTGTATAGTCATTACCATATTCATTTATTATTGCATTTAAAAGATTTTTTGTTTGAACAGTAGCTAATAATATTTTGCCATTTTCAAAACTATTTTTACCTTTATTTATAATGTCTTGTATTTTTGTATTTAATTCTACTGTATCTATATTAGTCGTAGTATTTGTGGAAGTTTGTGTATTTTGTAATGTTTCAGAATCTTCTTCATCTTCATCTTCATCGTCACCAAGTAAATTGTCAATATATGATTTAGCTTGATTTCTTAATTTAGTTTTTTCAGATTGTTTTCTTACTCCTGACATCCTATTACGATCTTCTTTACTTGCATTTTTAATATCATCTTCTGTTGGTTCATACTTATTTTCTAAGTCAACATTTAATTCTATTTCTGTTCTTATTAAGTCTTTTAAATCTACATCATCTGTTGTTTTTTCTAAAAATTCAGCAACTTCTTCTGGTGAAATTAAACTACCTTTTTTAGAAATATCTCCAACAGCATATAAAAATGCAACATCTTTTAAAGTATTTGTTCTTTTTTGTAATTCTACAATTAATTCTTCTTTAGAATAATTTGTATTTATTTTTAAAATAGCATTTACAGCCTTAATTAAACTATCTAGTAATATATTTGTAAAATTTATAATAGGGACTATAAAATTATAATTATAAGTTTTGAGTCCAGCTTTAGATAACGAATTCAAAGCATCATTTCTTAAAATTAAATCAGTAAAAGGAACAGTTTGACCATTTTTTACTTTAATTGTATTAAATGAAAAAAATGTACCATCTTCATTTTTTGCTATTTTTAAATTTAAATCTTGATTTGATATATAAGTATTTGTAAATTTGGATCCATCTATAATTTGATGCCAATCACGTAATAAACAATAAAGTTTTATATCATTACTAGATGGATATAAAGTAAGATACTTTTCTCTAATTTGATATAAATATGTTTTTATTAATGTATAAATATTTGAACCAGCTTTATGTTTAGCATATCTATCTAATTTAAAATAATGACCTATAAAAGCTTGTTCAATTATAGTATTACGAGCCCATATATATTTTTCTAAATCTTTTTCTTTTGTAAGATTTAAATAATTTTTAGTATTTACATCATTTGTTAATTTATCATATAAAGAGAGTACATTTTCTGGTTGAATATTTGCTTCTTCACCATTAGATTTTCTTGCACTATTATAGCCACCAAATTTGTAACGATTATCAGGGTCTAGTATATTATAAGCTAAACGAGTACCTTTATCATAACTAATTGGATTATTTGCAAAATCATATAAATCACCTTGTTTTTCTTCTAAACTAACATCATCGAATGTTTCAAATAATAAATATTTATAACCATTTATATATTTTTTATTAGCTTCTTTAAGTAAATTATCAATTAATATTTCAACGCTTTCTGTAGTATTTTCATTTATCTTTTCACATTTTAATCCATTTATAAAGTCATCTGTAACAGGAAGATCTTTATCTTTAGCGTTTTTATATGAGTATCCTATTATATTTTTAGCATTATCTATAAAGTTTTGAGCTTCTTCTTCGGTTGAAAAACTAATAGCTAATTGTTTATTTCCTTCTCTAGTTCTGCCTATAGTTTTAAATTCATTTCCAGTAAATGTTAAATATTGCAACATATTAGGAGTAACAGTATATGGATAATTAGTATCTTTAAATAACTTTATTTCTATATTTGTATTTTTTGGTTCAGTTGTAGTATTTTGATCTATATCTATATTATCTTGATCAGGAGTAATTGTTTCTGGGTTAGGAGTATTTTGATCTATATCTATATTATCTGTTTTTTGAGTATTATTTAAATTAGCACTTAAATTGTTAGAGCTTCTATAAGCTTCATATGCAGTATTAAATAAATTTTTGTTATTATTAGCTTCAATTATAAATTCACCTTGTATTATAAAAGGTTCAACACCACCAATAAAGGCCATTACTCGTTGAACACCCCTTAAATACTGTTGAGCTTGTGTTTTTGTAGGAAAAGCTCTAGCCATGTTTAAATCAGTAGTTAACATAGCTTTATTAGATTGATTAGAGCTTGCTGGTTTAAGACTATAATAATTAATTTTTTGAACGTATCTTTGTATATCAGCTAGATTTTCATCAGGAAATCTAATTATAATATAAAAATAATCAGGATTTATTTTATCTGTATTATTTTCTGAATTTTGTTCTGGTTTAGTATTAATATATTGACCTTCTAATTTAAAATCATCTATATTAGTTAAAATTTTATCATTTTTTGCAAATTCAGCTTCGATTATTTTACCGCTATCATTTATATATTTTATTTTTTGAGGAGCTTCTATATATTTTGAGAATCCACCATATTTTCTTTTTGATGGATTATTAGCATATTCGTTAAATTTATTTCTAGTAGCTATATTATTTAAGTTAAATTTATCTTCAGTTTGTAAAGGAGTATCTATTTTACTAGGAACAAATTCATTTATTTTATCTATAACAAATTGAGTATTTAGAGCTTCGTCTGTATAGTTTTCACACAAATAAGATAATGCTTTATATTCTTTTGAATTAGTAAATAATTCTCCCAAAAGAGATTTAGCAAAATTAATAACTTTCATACATCCATCTTTTATTCTGGAATCTTTATTATTTAAGTCTACTTTACTACTACCTATACTATATATAGCTTTTAATGTTTTTCTTATGTTTTCTAGATTTTCTTCTTTTTGTAATTCTAATTGAAGTTGATCATTAAATAATAAATTTTGATCAACATTATTTATAGTTTTTGCTAATTGTATATCTTTATCATAGTCTTTTGTATCAAAATTTCTTAAATCATCTTTTTCATTTTCATTGGTATAATTATCTTCATCTTCTGTTATTATAGATTCATGTAATTTTATATTTTTTGGTAGTGGAAAATTATGTTTATTTAGCCATTCATGTAATTCTTTAACAGAATCAAATAACTCTATTTTATTATTATAGGAAAGACATAAGTGATCATTCTGTTTAAAAATTCTAGCATTTTTATTTTTTAGAATTGCAGTATTACCTTTTTCATTTAGTTTCCATTCATTTAAATCATCTTGTTCATTAATTTTATCAATTTGATTTAAAATTGATTGTAATTCATCTGACATTTCTAAACTTTGTTTTATTTTTGTAATAGCCAGATCAGTTAATTTTGATTTTTGTTCTAATGTTTTTTCATCTTCAGCGTCTTTAGAATTATCTAGCATATCTAATCCTGGTTTGGAAGGATTAAATTCATTTTGAGATTTGGCAACTGAAACATAATTAGTTTTATCTTCAAATAAACTTCTAAAGCGTGATTTTGTATTCATGATTGTATCTTTCCAATATTATATTAATTACCTTTTTCAAATTCATCGATAGCGTCATTAAATACCTGATTATTACAACGCATATATTTATAAATTATTCTATTTAATACAGAAACTGCATTTTTAGGTGGAAGAATTTTAGCAGTATCTTCAAAAAACTTATTTATTTCTAAATTCATAGGTTTAAAACTTTTAATATAATAATTTAAAGTATCACAAACTCTTTTAAATCCATTTCTGTAGCTTTCTGCATCTAATTCTTGATTAAATAACCTATCATAGCAGAATTTAATATATTCTTTTAAATAGGTTGTAATTTGTTCATCTGTTTCTAGATTATCATGTCTAGTAAACAAAGCTTCTTGCATTGTTTGTTTTTTAATGCTTTCTAAATTTTCTTCAGCTTCTTCTCTTGATTCAAACTGAGAAGCTACAATAATTCCATTTTTAAGAATAGCCCATTCACCATCTCGTGTTGATTCAATCGTATATTCATCTGATTCTAAGAGTTTTATACGATCTAATAAATCTTTGTTAAATAACATTGAAATTTCCTTTATTATATTTTAAACTCGAGTTTATTTATTAGAACATTTATATATTTAATTGGAAATATTTATTAAAATTGAAGTGATAGTAGAATGTTCTTATAGTAGTAAATTAATAAAAAGGAGGAATTATTTTACAGTGTGGACAGGTAATACAGATAATTTAACTAATCATTCACCACGCAATTATATGTTTAATGATAAAGTTTTCATTTTAGATGAAATTACTTCTGATAATTGTGCTTATTTAATAGGTGATTTAACTACATATGTTTTATCTGAACAAAATCATGGTAAGCATTTAATGATAATTTTAAATAGTCCTGGTGGTCAAGTAGATGTAATGATGACTATTATTGGATTAATTAATATAGCAAAATTAAATGATATAACAGTTATGACTTTTGTACTTGGTATGGCTGGAAGTGCGGCTTCTATGATTGCTATACAAGGTGATGAAAGATTTATGAGTAGAATTTCAAAACATTTTGTGCATTTTGGATGTATTTGGGATATCACTACAAAACATAGTGAAATTGAAAAGGTATATCTTCAAAATAAGCAATATTCTGAAAGTATGATTGATTTATATTTAGAAGCTTGTGATGGTAAATTATCAAGAGATACTTTATTAGAGTTACAAAGTGATGAAAGAGGTTATTTAACAGCCGATGAATGTCTTAAATATGGTTTATGTGATACTATCATTGAAACCGATTTAATTAAAAGAAAATTAGAAGAAAATAAATTAGCAAAAGAACAAGAAGAATTTGAAGAGTATAAAAAAGAAAAAGCAAAGGCTGAAAAATTGTTAAAAAAGACTAAAAAATCAAAAAAGAAGGTTAAAAAGAAATAATGGTAAAATATAATAAGCAAGCTATTTTAGATGAATATAATAATTTATGTATGTTATCTAATAAACGTTTAACTAGAGCCGATTATAGAAATTATGATACAAGTTATTCTTCTACTTTAATAGAAAGTATTTGGGGTAGTTGGAGCAATTTTATAAAAGATGCTGAAGCAGATTTATTAATCGCAAGATATAATATAATAAAAGAAATAGATTCAGATGTTGATAAAATGGTTATTACTTATGTTACTGATGGATCAGAAATTAATGAAGATTTTTATTATACTTTACTTAATTATTGTAAAGAAAATAAAGCTGAATTTGGTATTTTATGGGGTAAAAGTTTAAAAAAGAAACAAACTTTTAATATGGATGTATTTAATTTATTACAACCTTATTTAGCAACAAAGTTTGAATTTAAAAAAGATAATAATTGCTTAGTTCAAGATTTTTTAATTCCACCGAGTCAAAAAAATCCATTATTAAATTTAGATAAATTATCTACTAATATTAAAACAATTGTAGTTGGTGCTACAAAACAATATATGCAGATTTTGCCATATAAACAATATACAGATTATAGAATTGCATATTCCACAGGTACTTTATCTTTACCAGATTATAAAGATACTGTTGCAGGGAATATTGATTTAAAATATCATAAATATGGGGCAATTCTTTTAGAATATAATAAAGATCAAAAACGTTATATTGTTAGAAATTTAATTTATAATAATGATAGTTTATATGATTTGAATAAAGTGTATACTAAAAATTCTGTTAAAAAATTAGATAGTTTACCTTATATGGTTCTTGGTGATTTACATTTACCTGATCAAGATTATGAAGTTTTAGAAAAAACATTAGAATTTATTAATAAATATAATGTAAAAGAGGTAGCTTTGCATGATGTAGCCTCTTGGAATAGTATTTGTCATCATGATTTTGGGCATTATTTGACACAAGCTAGAAATTTATCACCAGAAACATCAGATTTAAAATCAGAAGTTGAGGCTGTTGTTACTAATTTAAATTTTATAGCTTCTAGTTGTAAAAAATGTAGATTTAATATTGTTAATTCTAATCATGATATGTTTGTAGAAAAGTGGTTAGAAAATGGAGAATTTATAAAAGATAGACGAAATGCTGTATTTGGAGCTAAATTATTTATTAAATATTGTAATAACCAGCATATCTTGGATAATTATTTACCGAATAATGTGTTTTTTATGGAAAAAAATAAAGAATATAATGTTTTAGGATATGTTGTTTCTGAACATGGTGATGCTGGTATTTCTGGAGCTTCTGGTAGTCCAAATGCATTTAATAAAACATTTGAAAATTGTATTTGTGGACATACTCATAGTCCAGAAATTAGAGAAAAAACTGTTTATGCTGGAACTTTGTCTAAACTAATAATGAATTATAATCAAAAAGGCATGACTAAATGGGTTCATGCTAATGTATTAATTCAAAATAATAGTACTTTTCAATTAATTTTATTATAAGAGGTAAAAATGGCTAAAAAGAAGCAAAATGATGAAGAAATTCAGGAAAAAATGACTAAATTGGAAAAAAAAGACGTAGAAATTAAAAAAGAAGAAACTTCTAATACACAGAAATGGAAGCCTGTAGCAAAAGAAGAAAAAAAAGGTAATAAAAATTTCTTTTCGAAGGCTTTGGATTTTTTAGGTCTATAAAAAGTAGAAGGGATTAAATAATGAAATTATATATTGGAAAGCATTGTATGCCTTGTAAAATGCTTGAAGCTTGGTTAAATGAAAATAATATTAAAATTGATTCAGTTATAGCAGAAGAACATATGGATGATGTTGAAAAATTTGATATTAAACAAACTCCAACATTAGTTTTAGATAATAATATAGTTATTGCTGGTAAGGATAGTATTCAAGAATATTTTGAAAAGGAGATGGATAATGAGTAAGTATTTTATTGCTGTTGGTCCTAATGTATTTGTAAAAGAAATACAAAAAGAAGAGAAAGTCGGTGAACTTTTTATTCCAGAATCTTTAGATACCGATTTTACTTACGGTGAAGTTATTTCATGTGATGGTGGATATACAGATCATGGTAATTTTGTACCAATGCCTTGTAATATTGGAGATGTAATTGCTTTTCCAAAAGTATCTGGTACAAAAGTTACTTTTAATGGTATGAAATTAATTAGGGTATTTGCTGGAGATATTGTAGCTAAAGAAATTGAAGGCGAATTTGATCCAGATGGTTTAAAAGTATAGGAGTAATAAATGAGTAAGTCAGCTTGTTTTGGTAAAGATACACAAGATAATTTAGTAAAAGGTTTGAATTTAGTAGCAGATGCTGTAAAATCTACTTTGGGTCCTTGTGGTAATACTGTAGTTATTGCAAGAGAAGATAAATTGCCAGTTATTACTAAAGATGGTGTTTCTGTTGCAAAAGAAATTGCACCAAAAGATGAAAAAATTAAATTAGGTGCAGATTTAGCTATTTCTGTAGCTCAAAAACAAATGGATGCTGTTGGTGATGGTACTACGACAGCTACTGTTTTAGCTCAGGCTATTGTAAATACAGGTATTCGTCAAATTGAATTAAGTGAACATACAGTAAATCGTACATCTTTTCGTAAAGGTATAGAAAAAGCAAGAGATTATGTAATTTCTAAACTCGAAGAAATGAGTACCCCAATTAAATCTAATGATGAATTAATTAATATTGCTACGGTTTCTGCTAACGGAGATGAACTTTTAGGAAAAACAATCGCCGAGGCTTATGAAAAGGTTGGTAAAGCTGGTGTAGTTTTAGTTGAGGAAACAAAAGATCGTACAATTAGATTAGATTTTAAAGAAGGTATGACATTTAATAAAGGTTGGACTTCTCAATATTTTGTAAATAATCATGAAAATCAAACTGTTGAATTTGATAGACCTAAAATTTTATTATGTAATTCAAAAATATCAAATTTTACTACATTGGCTAATATTATACAAGATACTTTGCAAGCAGAACAACCTTTAGTTATTTTTGCTGAAAGTTTTGATACGAGTGTTACTCAAGCTCTAGCTCTTAATATTATGCGCTCTGGTGGTAGATTTAAGATTGCTTGTGTTGAAGCTCCTGGATATGGTGAAAGAAGACTGGATATTTTAAGAGATATTGCATGTTATGTTGGGGGAAACGTTGCAGATGATCCTCTTGGAATTAAATATGAAACTATGTCTTCTGCAGATTTTGGTTCTTGTGAAAAAATTATAATTAAGAAAGATGAAACTATTATACGTGGTGGATTTGGGGAACAAGATCAAATAAGTGAAAGAATTAAAGCTATTAATGGTTTGATTGGAGCTTTAAAAGAAAATGATACTTATGAAAGAGAACAACTTGGTAAGCGTTTAGCTTCTTTAACTACTGGTGTAGCTGTTATTCAGGTTGGAGGTTCTTCTGAAGAGGAAATTAAGGAATTACGTGATCGTTTAGATGATAGTACTTGGGCTGTTAAAGCAGCTTTAGAAGAGGGTTATTTACCTGGTGCTGGTAATACTTTATTATATTTATCAGAAAAAGTTGAATCAGAAGTAAAAACTACAAATTCTAATGAGGCTTTAGGAGTTAAAGTATTTGCAAATGCTTTAAAAGCACCATTTAAGACAATTGTTGATAATGCTGGTTTACCTGTTGAATTAGTTACACAAGAGGTTTTAAGTAAAAACGATTATAATATCGGTTATGATGCTAAAAATTTAAAGGTTTGTAATTTAATTGAAGCAGGTATTCTTGATCCAACAAAAGTTGTAAAAGGTACTGTTTATGCTGCTTCTTCTATTGCAGCTGTAACTTTAACAAGTAATGTTATGATTACAGTTGATCCTATAGAAAATAAAGGTTTGTCATTAAATATGATGACAGATCCTATGATGTAATTTTTCATTTTTGGTCCCGGAAGGTTCTTGGTGTAAAAACTAAGGACCTTTTTATTTATTTAAGTTCTAAACAATAATTAGTTTATCAAGAGTATAAAATATGGCAAAACAAGTTAATTCTTCAAGATTAGAAGAGATAGATTTTTCTAGATTTAATTTACGTGACGCATATATTACAGATCAAGCTGAATATGTTGCTGCTTTACGTGACGAGGCTTTATTCAGTAATTATGGTATTACTGTTATGGTACGTATTCCAAGCATAGATTCTAATTATTTGTTTGAGAATAATGTTGATGAATATTCTAATTTTGTAGATATTACTTGGATGGATACTACAGAAACTGTTATACCTCTTTTTAAAGAATATCGCCAAAATGTTTCTGAAGATGGAATGACAGCAGATGGTACTACTGGTATATATTCATTAGATGTTATTTTACCTACAAAGTTACATTTACCAAAAAATAGCAGAATTATTTTTAATGAATATAATTCTCGTGAAGAAAAAATAGCTAGGGAATGGGTTGTACTTAGTACTGAAATGAAACAAATAAGTAATAGTAAAACTTATTCTAGAATTGCCCATTGTGTTCCAGCAAGAAAAGAAACTTGGAATAATTCTGATACTCAAATTAGTACAATTTGGTTTGATTATAAAGTACCAGAAAAAGAAAAGATAACAAAAGAAAGATTAGCTGCTCAAGGCATTATTTGGTTTATTAAAGCTGGTATAGATGCTTCAAAAGTAAGACATACTATTGTTGATACTATAGATGAAAATATTATTATTGATCCAGAATATAATGAATCTACAAATGTATTATATTACTATGATACAAGAGATATTAATATTATAGAGCCTGGAGTAGGGTTAGAAATAGATAATAGTTATACTTTAACAGATGAAGAAGGAAATGTTATTTTAATTCAAACTGAGGAAAATGGATTAAAAGATACTCCACTTATTTTAACTGTAAAAGATATTGATTATGAGACAGGGGCTTTAAAAGAATATACTTTAAATCTAAGAAAAGGATATACAGATTTTGGTGAGGACGGTAAAATTGTATCTTTTGGTCCAATAAATAATTATAAAGCTAAAATTAAATTAGCATCTGGTCCTTGGAATGGTGATATTTATCATGAAGAAATTTATGATAAGATAGAAATAGAAAATCCTAAGTATATAGTACCTAAGCAATTAGATGCAGTATTTATTTCAAAGAAGATCGCAGTTTCAGTTCTAAATTAATAAGATAGATTAAATATAAATAGGATTTATAAATGGCAGTTTTTGGTTTACAAATAGATTTTATGAATAGGTTATTAAAAGATTACTTTGGTATTAATAATCCTACATTTAATCAAAATGAAATTTATATTGGTTTGGGATTAACTCAAAGAGGTTCACAAGTTAATACTGAAGATTTTACTGAAATTTTTGAGGGAAAGCCGTTAGGTAATTATAAACGAGCTAGAGCAATTTTTCATAAAGCAATTGATAACTGTATTTTAAATGAAAATCAAATTGTATTTAATACAGCAAGTGAAGATTGGACAACAGGTACATCTTTGATTGAAAGAATTGGTATTTTTGATACATTAGATTATGAGGACAGTGATGGAAATTTAATTAAACCATTAGTGGTTTTAGAATTACCTATTGCAGAAGCAGTTTTAAAAGGTGAAACTTTATTATTAGCTCCTGGAGCTATACAATTAAATTTATCAGATATTTAAGGATATAAATAATGAGTAATATTACACGTTTTATGTTAGCACCAGATTTTGTAGCTATGATATTAAATAATAGCTTTGGTGTGCCAGATGAAGATTATACAGATACTCATATGTATCCTGGACTAGGTATAGAATTTGATGAGGACAATTTTGTTTTTACTAAAGAACCAGTTAGAAAAGGTTATACTATTTTAGATAGTCCAATCGAATTTCATGATCCAATTAATGGTGTTTTAAGAAATTCAAATTCTGTTCAATGGGAAAAAGCTAAAGAAAATTGGACTACAGGTACAGATAAAATAAAATATATTGGTTTATATTATAGAAGACAAAATCCTGCATTTTTACAAGAAATAAAATATGAATATAAATTAATGGTTGTTTTACCTTTAATGCCAGCAGAAACAGTATTAAATGGTGAAAGAATGGTTATAAATCAAAATTCAATTCAAATTAAATTAGCTAATAGATAACAAAGGAGCTTAAAATGGATAATGAAATTAAAAAACCAAAAGTTTTAATTACAGAGTCAACAAAAAATTATGTTGAAGATGAATTAGAAGAATCTTTAGATGAAATGGATGAACAAGATATTCTCAATAAAGTAAATGCTAGTAAAGTAGCAGTGGCTAAAATGAATGAAAGCGGTGAAATTGAAATTCGTCAAAGTTTAAATGGATAATTTATAATATGAATACTAATCTTGATAATATTACTTTTCCTATAAAATGTATATCTTATTATGCATCAGATAAATCTAGTTTAGATGGTAAAAATAGTTATGAATTTTGGATGCGTAGTAAATTAGTTAGAATAATTTGTGATAGACCATTTAGTCGTGGTGATGTCTTAGAAATTAAATCTATAAAAGATACTTCAAGTGGTATTTTAATTGATACTATACTTATAAATGACTGGAAGGAGGAATATCCAGTATTAATCTTTGTTAGTGGTCGTCTTATTTATAATAAAAATGTAGATTTTAAATATGAGGCTAGCGAAGGAATACAGGTATTAAAACCAATAGAGCAAGTTCTTTCAGATAATTATAGTCTTGGATTTATTATTCTTTGCTATAAAGCTGGAAAAATAGTTTGTAATGATACTGTAACCAATAATAAGTTTGATATATTTATAAATCTTTCTTGGGAATAAATTGAGGCACTAATATAATGAAAAATAACAATAGAATTTTTAGTGGAATTGCTAAAAGAATAGTTGAAAATAGTTATCACGATAAAGATACTAATACTTTATTTATAACTAATCCAGGTATTTCATTTGATGTATTAAAAAGTTTAGCTAAAAAAAGAAATTTTACTATAGGTCAAACACAATCTGGTGAATTTGTATCTATTCCTATTTCTTATAAATATCATGATGAAGCTGAACAAATTTCATTATATGATGATTTTTTAAGTAGTTATACTTATTATAATAATAATTTTAATACTTTATTAGCAGCCTATAAATGTTTTGATTTAATGGATGAAAATTTAGGTGAGGTTTCTTTAATTTTAGATACATATGTTGCTGAAGTTTTGTCTCAAGGTTTTGTTGATAATCCATTAAAAATAAAAATTTCTAATCAAACTGCTCAAAAGTTAATAGAAAAAGTATTTTATAAAAATAAAATTTATCAAAAATTACCTAATATTACAAGATCAATAGCAAAATATGGTAATTATGGTATGATTTTAACATATCCATATTTAGAATCATGGATGGAAGATAAGGATATTGATTTTAAGCGTTTAGATATTCTTGAAGATTTAGTTATAGTTTATGTAAATCCAAAATATTTTAGAGTTAATACTGATGAGTATTATAATGTAATTAACTATGAAACAGAACAAGAAACTGCTTTTGTTAATAGATTACAAGTGTCTCAAAATATACGTAAAACATGGCAGCCATGGCAATTTGTTCATTTTTTAATTAATGATGAGATAACAGAACCATATGGAAAATCTATGTTATGGTCAATGAGATCTGCTTTTGATCAATTAACATCATTAGAGGCACTTTTAGCAATTTCTCGTGCAAGTAAGATTCAAAGATTAGTATTTTATGTACCAATGCCAAATGGAGTTTCTTTGCCAGATTCTTATGGGTTTATGAATGAGTTTAAATCTCAATATTTAAATTCAATGTTTACAGATTCTGGTACTGCAAAAGCCGGTCGTAAGATTCCAGGAGCAATGTCTATTTTAACTTTACCTGTATCTTCAGATGGTAAAAAAGTAGAAGTTGATCATATTGAATCAAATATTGATTTAAGTTCAACTGAAGATGTTGAATATTTTTTAGATAAAATTTTACGTAATTCTAGTCTTCCTAAAGGTTATTTAGTTGGGGATGATACTATTACAACTGCACAAGCTTTAGAGGCTCAAGATCTTAAATTAAAACGAACATTGATTCCATTAAAGAAAGCATTATTAAATGGTTTAATGTGTTTAGTTGAAAATATTTTGACTCATGCTGGATATGATGTAACTACTATGGACATTGAAGTTAGTTTGAATGAGCCAATTCAATTATCTGCAGATGTTATTAGTAAATATAGTGATATTGTTGAATTACTAAAAGGCTTTGCTGAAGTTAATCCAAATATGCCGGATATTAATAAATTTCAATTACTTATTAAGATGGGTTTACCTTTAGATTTTGCTCAATTAATTTGTTCAAAAACAAGTATTGCTTCTTTAAATTCTCCAGAAGATTTAGCTAGATTTTTGAAAAATCAAAAAATAAAACAAAAAGCTGCTGTTCCTGGTCCAGAAGGAGAAGAAGGAGAAAAAGGCGGTGATCAAGATATGAGTATGATGGGTATGCCTCCAATGGGTGGTGTTGGAGAATCAGTTAGTTATTCTGTAAATTCTAAAACATTTTTAAATGAAAACCAAGATTTACAAAAAATGTTAAAAGAAATGAGTGGCTTAATTAAAGGTAAGCCATTTGTTAGAGAGTTAAAGGAAAGTAAGGCTATTAATTTGCTAAAACCAGGTAAAAAAGAAGTAGAATCTGATGATTAAAATTATAAAAGGAATATATTTAGTTCAACAACGCTGGGATCTTGTTTGGTTACAAAATAAGAATGAAAATATAAGTGAATATTTAAATTATATAGATTTTAGAAATTTACTTATTCAGAAATTTAATGGAGATCAAGTAAAAAAGATTATTGAATATTTAACAACTGAATATAAACTTATTATAGATTTCGATAATAGTGTTGTAAAATTAATAAAAGAAAAAGAAATAAATTATTTAGATAGCATGCAAAGTTATTTTACGGCAGAAGCAGCTAGAGAAGTATATCAAACATTAGATGAATTTAAAGAAAGTTTAGAGGGAAAATATTTATGAGTAAAAAAATTGATATTTTTGGCGACGGAAGAAAAATACCAACAGTTTTTGTAAATATTAAAGTAAAGATAAAAACAAAATCTTTAGAAGAAATGTTAGCTTGGAATAAAGTTTTTGGATATATAATGAAAAAACCAAGAACGAAATTAGAATTTATTACAGTAGCTAATATAAGGAAGTTAAAAAGTTTAGATAATGTAACTTTAAATAAAATTAAAAAATATATTTCTGTTGAAGATTATCAAGAATTAAGTAAAGTTGAGGATATTTTTAATTCTGGATTGACTTTAGATATTAAAGCATTTATTTTATCAATTTTAAAAGTGCCTTTTGAAGTTTTATTGAGTTTATAATCTTTATTATAAAAGTAGTATTTAAGTTCTAATTATAAAAGTAAAAAAATTGGAGCAAAATATGCTATTTGAGTCTATAGAAAGAATACAAGAAAATACATTGGATGAATTTATTTCAGATGGACATTATGAACCATATACAGGTATTGTATTAGATAAAACACATAATCAATTTAAGATTGTTTCTGGTCAATTTACAGATAAAAAAGACTTTTACACTAAAATGTCTAAAAAAGGTCTTATTTTACGTAAGTGTTTTGAAAAGAAAGTTTGGGACTGGATGGAAAAAAATGCTCCAGATAATGTTATTGCATATTTAATGTTTAGTACTGCTTTTTCTAAGTGGCGTAATAATAATATTTTAGCTGATTATTACGTAAAATTATTAAATGATATTCCTCAACTTAATCGCGAACGTGATAAAGGTAATCCAAATACAAAAGGTAAAGCTACTAAACCTTGGGGAGAATCTATAAATATTAAAAAAGAATTAAAAACTTTATTAGAAGATATAGAAAATAATTCTTTTTTTGATGCAGATGCAGAGGATTTTGAAGATATTTTAACAAAAGAAAAAGCAGAGGCTTATTTAAATACTTCTGGCGATTTTGTAAAAATTACTTTATATCCTACGTTAAATGGGGCTTCTGTAGATAAAGATGCTACAGAAACATATGTAACTTATAAAAGACCAAATGAACTACCAAATGGTGAAAGCCAAGAAGCAATTCCTGGACCAAAAACTAAAACAAAAATAAAAGTATTTCCTTCCGGGTATTTGACAGATTCTGAAGAAGATAGAAAAGCTTTAATAGATACTCCTTATATAAATAAACTATTATATGATAGTTTTGTTAATGAATGGTATCCTGGTGGTAAGGGTTTAAAAAATATTTATTATGACAAATCAACTGGTCAAACTTACGATGGTATAGCCGTACAAATAGGTAATGATAAAGCAAATTTAATTCATTTTACTCAAAATGAATTGGAAGCTATTAAGCCAGAAAAATTAGATAATAAAGAATATGATTATGGTAAGGTTAGTACAGTTTCAGATAATTTAAAAGAAAGATATAATGCTGCTTCTAATTTACTTAATTTATTAAACACAAAAGATAAATTAAAAGAAAGATTAGCAGTATATAAAGATATTTTCGGTTCTGATCAAACTGATCTTGAAAAGTCTAGATTAACTAAAACTTTACATATGGCTTTGAAGGATCCAGATAATGAAGCTATATATACATATGGTACTTTAAATGCACAAGATAAGGAAGAAGCAAAAAGAAAATTAATAGCTATTTCTAAAGAATTACAATATAAAGTTAATGAATATACAAATGAATTAAATGATTTTGCTTTAAATTTTTCTGATACTGATAATAATTCTGGAATAGAAAGTGATGAGGTTAAGGACAAAAAAGAAGAATTTAGTGAAATAAATGAGACATTAAATGAATATAAAGCAGCATTAACTAAAATTAAAACACTTTTAGGAAATTTTGATAATAGTAGTATAAATTTTAAAGATTTTTTTGCAAAAATTAATGATCTTAAAGAGTTATTTAAATTAAATATTAGATTTATAGAAGATGATATAAAAGATATCGATAGAGAATTAGTTACCAATAAATCTTTTAAAGAATTTTCAACGAACGGTAATAATACTTTTAGTAAAAATTATATTAATAAGTGTAAGAATTTATTAAAATATCAAGTAGTAAATCAAAATTTAGGGGCAAAGCCATATATATTTGGAAAAACTGATTTGCTTGATTATTATCAGATTGAAGATAAAATGAGTTTATATAAAATAATGCAACTTATTTTATCAAATCCAGATAATGAAGCGAATATTAAATTATTTATGGAAAACAAAGATAAATTTTCAAAAGATTTTGTATCTTATGTTGAAGATGCTATTGGCATAGGAGATGAAGAATTTTCAAGTGAAGTTTCAGACGCTTTACGTGAGGCTCTTACTGATGATTTAAATGCAAACATTAAGGCATTAAACCTTAAAGAAAATGAATTATATACAACTAATTTAGATTCTTATGAAATTAAAGACAATTTAAAATTTTATGAGAAGTTAGAAAATTTTTATAACAACTTAGTATATTCAGATATAGATAATAGTTTAAATGAGTTTTATGCTAATAATAAATTAAATAGAGATGAGCATGAATTTTTAAATAATTTAGCAAATGAATTAAAATCGAAATATATTAAATTTAAGAAAAATGCAGTAAAAAATACTTCTTCTGAAGAAGAAGCTACTAGTCAAGCTAATGAAAAATTAAAGGAAGAAGTTACAAAATTAAAAGAAATACTTGCTAAAAGTAAAGTTGCATTAGAAAGTTATGCACAAAATACTAAAATGCGTAAGGAAATAAAAAATAAAATGCAGGCTTTAAATATAGACGGTAGAATTAGATCTAGTTATTCTGACTATACAAATTTAAATGATGAAGATACAATTTCTACTACAAAAGAAACTTCTTTTCTTAATATGCTAACAGAATTAAGTATGCTTTATAAATTAGCTACAGCTTTAGGCATAATGCAATATAAAGATGAAAATGTAAAAAATAAAGAAATATATAAAGAATTACTTACTACTATTTCTGATATTAATACAAAATATGAGCAAACAAATAACTATAAAGAATTATTTAAATTATATGATAATAGAGGTTCAATTTTATTTAAATGTTTAGATGATAGCAAATATTCTGAAAATCCAGTTATACAAAATATTATTAATTATATTTATGAAGCTTTAAATAATAGTAAATCTTTACAAGGTGAAGCTGAGTATTTGAATACAAAATTAACAAATATGTTAGATAGAGGCGAAAAAGTACAATCAAATTTAGAAAGAAAACATAGAATAAATGATATAAAAAACTTTAATCAAATTACTGGTTTGAAATTTTCTGATAAATTAACAAAAGAACAGTTAGAAGAAGCCTTGTTAAAAGTAAAACAAGCTATTTTTAGCATAACAAAAGAAAATAAAGGTAATTTTAATCGTTATTATAATATAGCAGATATTGCTTTTGATAAAAGAATTGAACAGTTAGATAAATATAAAAAAGCAGCTCAAGTTATAGCAAATGAGTTGGAACGTAAAACTGGGGATAAAGTTAATTATAGTAAAGATTTAAATGATATTTATGATGCTGTTAATAACTATAAAAATAATTATTCAGATGATATTTCTTTACATAAAGTAATAGTTGGTACGATTGAAAAAATTATAAAGAAAAAAGGATTAAAAGTTTTTCCATTTAATATTTATAAAGTAGTATCAAGCTTTTATGATTCATTTAAAGAAATAAATACGAATGAAGAAAGAGAAGCTATTAAATCAGATTATATTAAAAACATTGATAAATTTATTAATGATTTTGTAGAATTTTATAATAAGTTTATTAAAAATATAAGTTTTCGTGATTATGTTTACAATTGTTATGAATTTACAAAAGAGAAAAAATATGATGATATATTAACGTATTTATTTAATTCTGAAAAAGCTAAAAAATCTGATAATGAAGATAATACTAACACTGATACTAATAATACAGAGAAAAAACCTGAAATTGATGAAAAAGTTTTAAATAGTGTTAAAAATGATTATAATGCATTTAGAAGTATTACTCTTAGTTTTGCAGATTTTGATAATGTTAAAGCAGCTTTTGAAAGAAAAAAGAATGCATTGAAAAATATTTATAATACAATTAAACCAACTACTGAATCTTCTGAAGATTTTTCAGAGAGTTTTGTTAATGATGGTGTTTATGCCACTTATATGCGCATGCCTTCGGGTGAAAGTTATAAACCGACTATAGAAGAAGGTTTTACTCATTCTAATTTAGCTAAAGAATTATTTGAAAATGATAAATTAAAGCCAGAAATAAAAACATGTATGCTTAAAATAGCTAAAATGTTTGCTACCAAGCTAGATATTTCACTTAAACCAATTGATGTATATTTTACTGGTAGTTATGCTAATTATAATTATAATGATAAAAGCGATATTGATTTACATTTAGTTTATAATTTTGAGGAAGCTGGTATTAATTCAAATTTATTGATTAAATATTTAAATACATCTAAAAAATTATTTAATGATAAATACAATATTAAGATTAAAAATATTCCAGTTGAAGTTGGATGTGAAAATATAAATGAACCATTAATAACAACTGGTGTATATTCATTGAGATATGATAAGTGGATAAAAAAATCTGAGAATGCAGGTTTAGAAATACCTGATGCAGATGAAAATAAAGTTAATGATTTTAAAAATTTTATAGATAATGCAATAAAATCAAATAATTCTAAAAATATAGATAAAGTAAAAGATAAATTATATTCTTTACGTAAAAATAGTTTAGCTTCTGAAGGTGAATTTGGAATGGGTAATCTTGTATTTAAAAATTTAAGGAATTCAGATTATATTTCTAAATTAAAAGATGCTTATTATGATGTTTTAAGTAAAGAATTATCAATGAAATAGGATAGGATGATATGAAAGGTATAACATACGAAGAATTAAATGATGAAGCTCAAAGAATTTATCAAGAATTCTTAAAAAATAATAGTACTCCACAAAAAAGAGATAAGGATAATAAACTTATAGCGAAATCTACAAATGAAAAAATTGAAGATTTACAGAAAGCTAAAAAAGCATTGAGTACTTATATTGGTAAATTGACGAGAGTCGATGATGAGGATAATCCTGATCCTAGAAAAAAAGAAGTAAATGATATTATAGCTAAAATTTTAAATCTTTCAGTATCTCATGGTGACAATTATAAAAATACAGAAGAATGGGCAAAATTAAATAAAAGAAAGAGTGATCTTTTTGATGAGATTGTACCAGACTATAAGAATGCATATGATGCTTTTGATTCAGAAATACAATCCTTAAAAAAAGATCAGGATGTTAAGTTTAATGTACAAAATAATGCTGAACATATTAGTGATAACAATCTTAGAAAAAAAGAATATGAAGAATATAAAGCTTTGGCTATAAAACAAAAAGAATTAGGTGAAGAAATTGAAAATTCATATTTAAATGAAGATGGATCTTTGTTATCTAAACCAGAAAATGAAAATGCTTCATTGTTTTTAAAAAATTTATTTTCTGCAGTAGATAAATATTCAAAAGCAATTGATCATTTAAATGAAAAGTTAAATGTTAAAGGCCTAGATATTAGTACAGATTCTGCTATTAAAGAAGAAAAAATACAAAATATTATTTCAGCTGGTATTAATGCTGCAAAAAATTCACTTTTTTCAAATCTTAAAGAAAAATTAAAAAATGATAAGCCAATAACCGAAAAAGATTTAACTGAATTTGATAAAATTTTAGTTGAAGCTATTCCTACAATGGGTAGTAGTGAAGTTATAGATTCTATAGATAAATTAGTAGCTGATACAAAAGCAAAAGAAGAGACAATAACAAATAAGAAAAAAGAAATCGCTGATTATGAACAGCAATTAGAAAGAATAAATAATCCTCAATCAGAAGAAGATACAGAATTAAGTAAAAATAAAGATCAAATTCAAGAAAAATTAGATAAAGCAAAAGAAGAATTATCTAACGCTCAAGAAATTTATGATAGAAGAAATAAATATAATAAAGTATGCTTTCGTGTTTTTGAATTACGTGATGCTTTAAATGATTTGATAAATGCTCCAAATCCAGCAGAAATTGCAGAAGGTAAGTCTGAAAAAAGTAGAAAAGAAATTATTTTAGAGATGTTAAATGATAAGAAACTTTCAAGACCTTTGGCTTTAGAAAGAGTTCAATTGCTTTTAGCACAAGAAGATAATGATAATGAATTAGGAACAGCTCAAACTAAAATAGATAATAAAACACCAGGTTCAAAATTATATGATAGAATGGATGATATTAGTTTTAATACTACGCTTGATACATTTGATGCTGAAAAATGGGAAGTATTATTTCAAAATGGTATTCATCCAGACTTAGAAAATGGTAATATTCCAATTAGGGCTAATATTAATGGTAATAATATAGTATTTTTCTTAACTGGTGTTAGTAGTGATAAAACAAACGCTTTAATTACTCCTTTATATATAAAGCGAGTTGTTACAAATGATAATATTTTTAATTTTGTTGAATATGATAATGAAATTGCATTACCTATAAAAGAATTTAGTAAAATTTGGAGATTTAGTCCAGAGAATGAGGCTTGGAGAAATTATTTTTATTCAAAAGATCCTATGAGAAAAATAAATGAAAATAATTGGAAAGGCTATTTAGATAAAATTAAAAATGCTTTGAAAAATAGATATCCATTATGGCTAGAACAAAGTAAAGAAACAATAAAGCCTTATTTAAATATATTAAAGAAAAAGCAAGGTTCAAAATATAATGAAAATCTAGCTTATAAAAAAATATATAAAGATTTTAAACGTATATATTTACCAGCTTATATAAATAATGAAGAAATAATGTCTTTAAGTAGGTATAATTTACCAGTTTATATTGAATGGTTAATATCTAGAGAAAATAAAAAGGTAAATGAGAGTGTAGAAAATATTAGTAAATGGCGTAGTTTAATTGAAAAAGCTTCCGATCGAGATGGATATATTCATTCGATGCGTATTAGTAATTATTATGCTCCTGGACGTGTTAAAATGGCTTTATATAAAGCTGGAGTATCTGAAAATTGTTGTATAATTCCATTTACTCACAACGGAGTAAAGAAGATAGTTACAGAAGTTGTAGGAGATTTAAGTCAACCAGATAGTTATGTTGTTTTAAATAATGTAGATGAAGATGGAAAACCTATTTTAAAAGGTGAAGGTAGTTCACAATATAAACTAATGGGTAAAACTAAAAACGGTGAAGAAACAACAATTCAAGGTTTAGCTAATATCTTACGTAATTGTCCAGAAAAAAATTCATTTATACCAAATATGCCAGTAGATATTTGGGAGGCTTCTAAAACCCCAGCCACTTGGAATAATATTAGAAAATTAGATAAAAGAGGTGAATATATTGATCTTTCACATGATGTTATGGAAGAGGCATTGCGAGATTATGAGCAAAATAATCCAAATAATATTGAAGCGGCTGGTTTAGTTCAAGAGTATGATGAGACTATTAAAGATAGTAGTGGTACTCGTCCAGTTTCTGAACGCCTCAAAAGAGTAGTAAAAGAGATAGCAAAAGAGGCTAATGTGGTATTAAGAAAAACAAAAGAGGGTAGACATTATCAAATTTTTTCACCATATGAAGGATATACTCAAAAAGATAAACCAAATTTCAATAATAGAGCAAATTTTAAAAAGATTAGTAATATTGGATAAAGTATGTCTAAGTTTAGAAAAATAGTAGAAGAAATCTTAGATGAAAAAGAATTCATTAATGATTCTTTTTTAGATGAAGATAAAAAATATAAATCTAAGAAAAAGTTTGATAAAGATTCTGGCTATAATGTTAGTAAAGATGAAGAATATTATCTTAATCTATTAAAGAAAAAATGGCCAGATGTTAAGCCATCTTATACAGATGATAGATTTGTAAATCCAGAAACACATAGACATTTTCAGATTGATTTTTATATACCTTCTAAAGATTGGGCTATTAACTTAGATAAAATTATTACACATGGTAGACGTCCATATAATCCAGATGATCCAAACTGTCAAGAGGATGTTAAATGGTTAAAGTCAATGGCTAAACCAGGTAATTATTATGAGCGTATGTTAAAGCAATGGACAATTACTGATCCAATTAAGCGTAAGGTTGCAAAAGAAAATGGGTTACGATTAATTGAAATATTTAATATGGATGAATTTAATAAATGGTATGAAAATCCAGAATTGACATATGAAGAATATAAGTATCCTCCAAAGTCTATGCAATATGATTCAGATGAGTATTTTGCTCAAAAAGATAGAGGTAGAGATATTTATGGCGTAGATTCAGATCCATATGCCCCATAGGAGTTATAATAAATGGCAAATTTTATACAAATGCAAAAAATAATTGATGCAGCAATAGCTTTAGATTTAGCAAATCCTAATTTTGCTATTTCTTCAAAAGAAGCATTATTAAAAGATGCGGCTATTATGCTTGGTTGTATGGATTATTATAGAAGTTTTCCATTAAGAGTTTTATATTGTACTACATATAATTCTGCTGGTGGTGGTAAAAGTACATTTAATTGGGCAGGTTTAACAGCTCCTTTATTAGATAATGGAGCAATGTATATTCCATTTGATACGTTTTTACAAGGTGGTAGACCAAGTATACCAACAGAACAGTTAGATCATGCACACTTTTTGGGTGTTATTAGAATAGAAAGACCTTATTGGAGTAACTATTCAAATCCATCTATGTGGGAAAAACAAATGTTTGGTTTTCAAGTAAGTAATACAACATTTGATATAACATCTACTTTATTAGGTAATACTTATGATGAATTAGCAACTGGTCAGCCAAAATGTTGGATTAACAGAACACAAAATAGATTAGAAGTTATGCCACCTTGGGGTTTTGGGCAAATAGTTATAGATGCGGCTATTGGTTTTGATAGTCCAGAATATGTTGAGATGAGTAAAGCTGATTATTTATGTAAATTTATATCAAAACGTTTTATAGAAAGTATTATTCAAGCTAGAGATGGTGTTGAATTTGAAGGTGATTTTAAAATACATACAGAAGCCTTACAAAAGCGTTTGGAAAAACTTACTGAAGAAGTAGCAAGTATTCAAAATCATAGTATTTTACATCAAGCTCAGTGGTCATAGTTCAGTTAAAATTAGTATAAATCTATTGTTTGAATTATAATGTTTTATAGCTTAGTTCTATAATATAAATTGAATATTCATTTATATTTTTTTAGGATTGATCCATGAAAACTAATAAAAAAGTAAAGGACACTAGACAATTACTTATTGAGTCTGCAGAATTTGTATCAAAGATAGAAATGTCAAAAGATTTAAAAGAAGCTGTATCATTGGCTTCTGGTAAACATGGTACATTAATTGTTAGAAATATTCCATGTACAATTTTAAATCGTCAAAATCAAAACGGACGTATTTATTCTACTGAACTTTTAGCTCAATCTATTAAAGAGGCTACACCAGATTTTAAAACAAAGGCTTTATTATCTCAAGCTGATGAACATCCAGAAGGTTCATTTGTTGCGCCTTCTCATGCTTCACATGTTGTTATTAATGCTTATATTAAGAAGAATATTGAGATAGAAGTTGAAGGAAAACGTGAAAGACATGATGTTTTATTTGAAGATTGGGAAGTTTTAAATACAGCCGAAGGTAAGAATTTAAGAGCTTTATTTGAAGCTGAATGTTCAATCGGTACATCTATTCGTGGTGTTGGTGATTTAAATGGTAAATATGTAGAAAATTATAGTTTTCTTGGTACTGATTGTGTAGGTAATCCATCTTCTTCTACTTTTACTCGTATGCCTGTTTCTGAAAGTGTAAAATTAGAATTTAAGGCAGATAAAAGAAAACTTGATGAAAATTTTATTGTTAGTAGTTCATCAACAAATGTTGTTAAAGATTTAGATCAAGCAAGTGCTTTACAAGGTGAATTAGATAGTATTGGTTATGGTACTGTTACAAAAACATCGACAAAAGTAGATAGTGAAACAGATCCTAAAACAGGGGCTGAAACAACAATGACTACTTTAGAGGCAGAAACAGAAGACGAAGTTTCTGATTTAGATAGTGCTTTATTAATGGCTAAAAGAGCAATGCTTAATGGTAAAATTAGTATTGATTCAATTACAATAGAAAACGTTAAAGAAGAAGATGAGCCTAAAAAAGAAGCGTCTGAAGAAAATGTTGAATATGCTCCTTTAAATGAAGAAGATATCAAAGAAGAAGATAAAGGTGCAGGTTTAAATAAGATTGTAGATTTGAATGGTACTCCTGTTCTGGGAGCAGATTTAGATGTTTGTTGGGAAATTGCGGATCAATTAAGAAAAAATAATGATAAAAACAATATGAATTGGCAACGCTCTTATCAATCTTTAGTTGCTGCCAACTTACCTCAATATATTTTAGATTATGCAGATGGTAAAGATATGAATAAAAATGAAGTTAAAGAATCAGTAATTAAAGAAGCAGATGAAGAAAATAAAGCCTTAGAAGGTAAAAAATTTGTATTAAAAACACCAAATGGCTTTGTTGCAATGGATGGAAATACTTTAGTATTTAAAAATGATCCTAAAGATGCTTTTCATTTTATTGTTGGTAAAGAAGAATCTGGTATGATCCATTTAAGTGGTGTTCAAAAAATTTTGGATGCTATGGGCGTATATGATGTAGAAAAATATTATCGTAAAGATGTAACTGACATTAGTGCAAATTATGATGCTAATTTAAGATCAATACAAAATAATGATAAAGTTGAAATTAAAGAACCAGATGAAGAACAAAATTTAGAAGATGCTGAAGTATCAGAAAATAGTTATTCTGTAAATAAGACTCCTGTAACATCTAATAATACAGTAAAAGCTACTCCAGCTACAGCTATTTCTGAAGATAATGGTAGTAATACAAAATATACAGCAGAAGTTACTATGAATTCAGAAGGAAAAGGTACAGAGATTAATACTATTCCTGTTTCTGCTGTTGATCTTAATTCTGCTTTGGCTGAAGTTTCAAATCTTTGGGAAATGAAATCTAAAAAGGTAAATGGTACAGTGGCTGTTAAAATGATTGATACAACTACTGGTGAAACTTTTATGTATAATCCTGCTAATAATACATTAGATCCAGTTGCTCCTCAACAAGTTACTGAAGGCCTTGGAAGTAATGTAGATGATGGTGAAATAATTCAAGATAAAAATAAGCTTACTATGAATTTAGATCCTGATCATAAAGTAGAAAAAGAGTTTAATACTCCTGCTCAAGCTAATGTAGCAAAAGCAGTATTAGAAAAAGATGGTGCAGATGGTAGTATTATGCTTTCTGAAGAAGATGATAAATCTACCGAAGATAATCAAATTACAGATGAAACAGATAAATATATTAACAAAGGACCTAATTATATGAAAGGTCTTGTTAATAATAAAGTAGACAAAACAATACAATCAGCTATTAATTCTGGTATAGATGTATATGATTATTGGGACGATGATGATATTGAAGAAGCTGTAAATAGTGATGAAGTTGTTCCTGGTTGGTATATTGGAATTGATAATATTGGTGTAAGCGGTCCTTTTGATTCTAAAGAAGAGGCCTTAGATGGATTAGAGGATGTTGAAGAATATGCTACTATTATGTATTTAGGCGATGAATCTGAAAAAAATTCTGAAGAAGAAGCAACATATCAAACAGAAGATGAAATTGAAGAAGAAAATATAAATGAAAAATTATATAAGAATCCAACTACTCCTTCTGATGGATATGTAGATGAAACTTTAAATGATTCTTTAGAAGAAGGTGAAGATAATCAAATTACTGTTACATTAACAGATATTGATTGGGATATAAATGATTTTGATAACCTAGACGTAGAAGAAGCTGAAGATCCTGTTAATATTATAGAAGAATTACCTGATACTATTACAGTTGTATTAAATGCTGAAGATTTTGATAGTGATGATCCAGAAGAGGTTAAGGCCAAATTAATGGATTTGGCTAATCAACAAGCTGGTATTCGTATTAATAATGCAACAATTCAAAGTATTCAATAATTTAGTAATATTTACTGTTCTATATAAAAGGTATTTAAAATACTAATTTATAAATTTATAAAAGTTTAATATTCTAGAATATAAAGGTTAGAAACATGAAGAAAGAAGAAATGATTAAAATTTTGAGAGAATCTAATGCTCTTAATGTTAAAAAAGCAGAAGATACTATTCAAAATATTGATAGTAAAGAAGTAAAAGATGCTAAAGTAGCTCAAGGCATCACGGGTTTAGATTCTGAATTACCTACACAAAAGGCTATTGAGAAAGAAGTTAATAAAGATACTGGTCCAGTTGTTCCAGCAGATAAAGATGGCGTTTCTAAAAATGGTGGTGATTCTGATAAGATGGAACCTGGTAAAGTAGAAGCTGAACGTAAGAAAGAAGATAATGGCATGAAAGATATTATTAATGTTTCTAGCCGTAAAGTTGATGAAGCAAGTGAAGTAAATAATGAATTGCTTAATCAATTAAAAGAAGCTCAAGCTCGTGAAGCAGGTTATCAAGCTAAAATCGCTAAAATGAAAACTATTTGCGAAGAAGCTTTAGATAAACAAGCTGATATGCTTTCTCGTGAACACGCTAAAGAAATGGAATCTGTTTTTGAAGCTGTTATTGCAGAAGGTGAAAAAATGGAAAAAGAATTAACAGAAGCTTCTGTTAAAAATGAAAAATTATATAACAAAGCTAAGAAATTATATGAAAGTTCTTTGCGTTTGAATAAGATTTTGTTAGAAGCTGTTAAGAAGGCTCAACCTGCTCCTACAATGGTTCGTTATACGACAACAGCTAGACGTATTGCAGAATCAATTAGTAAATAATAATAATATAAATACTATATATTGAATTTAGGATCGGGTTAATTTAATTCGATCCTTTTTTATTAAAATGAGGGAAATAATGAAATTTTTAAAAACTTTGTGTAAGATTTTATTTGGTAAAAAAGAAAAAGATAAACAAACGGAGGTTGTTATGGAAAATAAATTTCTTAATAATCAAAGCTTTGTAAATATAGCTAAAGAATTTGATTTAAATCCAGCACATATACGAGCAATTTTTGAAGTTGAGGCTGGAGGTAAGTCTGGGTTTTTAAAAGAAGATAGTACAAAACCGATTACTTTAGAAGAGGGGCATATATTTTATAAATACGCTAAGAAAAAAGGTTTAAACGTAGAAGAATTGTGTAAAAAATATCCAACAATTTGTTATCCTAGATGGGTAAAAACATATTATAAAAAAGGTTTAGCAGAATATGCTCGTTATGAGCTCGCTAAAAGCGTAGATGAAGAATGTGCTATGTTAGCCACATCTTTTGGAATAGGACAGCTTATGGGCTTTAATTATGCATCCTGTGGCTATAAATCAGTTAAAGATTTTGTTAAGGCTATGCATGAGTCTGAAGAAAAACAACTTAGGGCAATGTGTATGTTTATAAAGTCAAACAGAAAGATGTTTAATGCTCTTAAAAAACAAGATTGGAGTACTTTTGCGAGTTTATACAATGGAAGCGGGTATAAACAAAATAAATATGATATTAAATTACAGTTAGCTTATAATAAATGGAAAGATACTGCATTAGCTTAATTCTTTTTTGAGTTTTTCTACGTCATCCCATATATTTATATTTGAATCTATATATCCAGCTTTTTTATATAGTCCAAATGGTAAAAGAGTTTCTATATTTTTATTAGTTGCTATATAATTTGTACTATTATAAAGTACATGTATAGTATTTGCTTTTTTTTCATTAGCAAAAAGGTCTAAAATATTTATAGATTTATCTAGTATAATTGTTTTTCTAAGAAAATTTAAAAAATCGTTACGTTTTGGTAAAAAATTTGGAACATATTTATCAAATTCTTCTTTATTTCTATAATCGTAACCAGTGTGTGGAATATTATAGTCTATAGATGTATTAAATTTTTTACTAAAATTTTGTATATTGAATTCATTTTTTAATACTTTTTGTATAAAATCTTCTGTAATTATAATTTGAGTATGTAATTCTAGCATAGGATATTGATTATGTAAATACAACATATTCATTTGCCATAATTCTTCTTCTTTATTAGATTTAAATCTACCAAAAGTATCATAAGATGTACAAATACAAAGTCTTTTTAATAGCTTATTGTCGATAAAAAAATCTATAAATTTTTGAAAATAATCTTTAATATCAAAAATTAAAGAAGTAGCTATATAAAATTTATTTAGTTTATTAGTTTTTAATAAATTTGCTATGATTTCTAAGGCTTCATAGAATTTATCTTCTATTTCTTTTTGATCTAATTGACCTCCAAAAAATTCACCACCTATAAATCCTAATTCATTATAATTATTAATTTCATCTGTTTTTAATATATTGATTATTCTTTGTAAATTTTTTAATTTGTTTTCAGCATTAAAAGTAGGCTGATATTTATTAAAGCAAAATTTACAATTAACATGACAATTTTTCCATAATTCAAATTGTAAAAATTTTTTTTCCATATTATTCAAAGTCCTCTAATAACATATTTAAAAATTTAATACCTTGGAGTAATAATTCGGGCTTTTGAAGGTATGTTGTACCTCTAAATCTTAATATTCTATTGTCATCTGATTCAATTTCATATTTTTTAAGTCTAGTTCTTAAATCAGGATTTAATTGACCTAATTCATCTGTCATATGGAAAAAATAATTTGCTCCATTTGCATCATCTTCAACTTTAAAATGTTTTTTTGAAATTATTGGAAAATAGTATTGAGTCATTATATTTCTAAATTGATATAATTTTTCTCTTTTGGCTGTTATTAGTTCTAGCATTTTTAAATATGTATTTGCCCAATTATATATAGGTTTACCAAATTCTTTATTTTTATTATTTATTATTAAGATTCCCATATCAAAATTTCTAATTATTGCATGAGCTGTCCCAATAACATAATCAAATATAGAATAATCTCTTGGTATTAAAAACATTTCTTGTACACTATCTATAACTATTGTACTTTTTATGTTATGATTATTACAAAATTTTCTTATTTCTAAATATAAATCTTGAGCTGTTGTATATCCATCTTTGACATGAGTACCAATAATATATACAAAAACTTTTTTATATTTTAAAATTTCTTTTTGAATATTTTTTATATTTAAAGTTTTTACATCATATTCATCTAATAATATTTTATTATCTATTTTGTCGAGATTCATATTTACGGATGGATGCTCAAGAATAGATGAAACTACTAATGTATCTTTATCTACATATTCAGAAAATAATGCATTAATTAAATTAGTAGCAGATTCATCAAATCTTATTGTTGAATTTTCAATATTTAAATTACATGCTGGCATTTTTTTAAAATATTGTAATAATAAATTATTATATTTTTCTTTTGATTCGAATTTAATTTCTTCAGTATTAAATGAAGTTAAAAATTTTAATTCATCGTCTGAAAAAGAATTATCTTTTAACCACCAATTTAACATATATTGCGTAGAATCATTCATTTATTTTTCCTTCAATATTTTTTCTTTATCACACATCATGCAAGCATCACTATCTATATAACGTTGATATAAACTTAAATGACCACATTTTGGGTTTTTTGAACCATCTTCATTGTTATTTTTTCTATTGTTATAAATTCTTAATTCTTTTCCACCTAAATTTTCATATAACGTATCAGCACGTAATTCTTTATCAAATAGAGAGATATCTTTATCTTTCTCTAAAAAAGAACTTATAAAAGAAATAAAGCTTTTTCTATTTGGAAAAAAATTTTTTAGTCCTGTTCGTTTTTCAAAATCTGAAATAGAATTATCAAATTGACCAATGTCAGGACATTTAAAGTATATTTCGGTATTGTATTTTTGTTTAAAGTCTTTGAAAGAAAAGGTATTATTTAAATATTTATTAATTAAATCTTGTGTTAATATAAAAGTAGTATTTTTTTTAATATTTTTATAAGTATTAGATATAAATTGCATGTTATTTTTCCAAGTATCTTCTATACTTTTTGTATGAAATCTACCTATTGTATCATAACTCGTTGTTATCCAAATATTTTTATAATTATTTAATTTATTTAGTATACCTATAAATTCGTCTGAAATAGGTTTAGTTAAACTTGCTGTTATCCAAAAACCTTTGATTATATTTTTATCTAATTTTTCACAAATACAGTTAATTAAATCAATAAATTCATTTTTTAATTGATCAGTATTTAATTGACCTTGAAAAAATTCACCACCTATTAAAGCTATTCCTTCATAGTTTTTTAAAATTAAATTATTTTCTATTAATTTTTTTGTATTTTTTATACTATTTAATTTTTCTTCATTTGAATTGAATAAATTACCCTCTTGTAAATAACAAAATTTACAGTGATTATTGCATTCTCTCCATAATTCAAATTGAATAAAATTATCCATTAATTTCATCCTTAAATTTTAATAAATCACAAATTATACATTTATTAGAATCTTTATAACATTGTGTATATAAAATATCATGTTTGCACTCGGCTAATGTATCATTTATTTCTTCTATATACTCTTTATTTAATCTAGAGGTTATAACATCTGTTGGAAAAGTATAAATTTTTGAGGCTCGTTTTTCTAAATTAAATAAATTATTAAATAATTCTTTATTTTCTGTTTTTAATTTTTGCATAAATTTGAAAAAGTTATTTCTAGATGGAAAAAAACCTTTTAAATTTCTATTTGAATGCGAATATGAATCAGAAGGTCTAATTAAATCTAACTGGTTTGAATTTATTTTTTCTAATACCTCTTTATTGTCGTTTAAATATGCAATTATTAGATCATCTGTTAAAATTGTTTCATAATGTAAATCAATTCCATAACTTTTTATTAAATCTATATTATTATGCCATATTATTTTATTGTCTTTATTGAATCGATACTTATAATCCCAAGAGGTATTTATTGAAAAGCTATTTATAATTTTTTTATCATTAAATATATTTAAAATATCTTTTAAATAGGGACAATTATTTAATAAAGAGCTAACTATATAAAATTTTTTTAATTTTTTTGATAATAAAAGAGCTTTTATTTTGTTAAAAAGTGTTAATAATAGATTTATTTCAATGGTAGTTAGGTCTGGTATTAGAAGTTCTCCACCAATAATACATAATTCGTCAAATTGTGTATAATCTATATTATTTAATTCTTGTATTGCTTTATTAATACAGTTTGCTTTGTTGAGATTAAAGTTTTTAAATTCACGTATAGCACAAAATGCACAATTATTTGGACAATCTAACCATAATTCAAATTGTATTATATTCATTTTTTATTTTCCTAATAAAAATTTAATATATCACATAACATACAATTATCACAATCACTATAGCATTGATATAATTTACTGTGTCCGCATTTTATATTTTTGTTAGTTTTATCAATAGATAATTCTGGAGTTTGAGTTGTGTTTTCGTTTGGCATTAACAATCCAGAATATTTAAATTTACTAGAATTTATGGTAGATGCTATAAAATTTTCAAGTGTTTGTGGATTTGTTGTTTTTAAATTTATACAAAAGTTTAAAAAATCCTTTCTTTTAAAATTAAAATCATCTAGTTTAAGCCCAGTATGTATCGGGTGTGGATATAATAAACATAAAGTGTTACCAGGAATAATATTAGTTTCAAAATTTGTTATATTAAAATCATCATTTTTTATAAGGTCAATTAAATATTGAGTTAAAATCATTTGAACTCCAACATTATAATTATATTTTTTATGGAATTCGTTTATATTATTTAAAACTAAACTTGAAGCTTTACTAGAAGAAAATCTATATTTTAAATCATAAGAAAAATTAAGATCTATTCTTTCTATTCCTGTAGCATTGACAATTTTATCTATAACTTTGTATAAAAATTCAGGATTATATAAACCATTTGTTACTGTTGAATATTTTGCTAATTTATTAGGCTTTAATACTATTTCAATTATATCATCAATTAATTCAAAAAACTTATTTTGTAATGAGGCATCAGTAATATAATATAATTCACCGCCAAGTAATGATATTCCATGCTTAAACTTATTTTTCCAATCTACGTATTTTAAATTTTCTTGTATTTTTTCAAGTTTTTTAAATTGAGCCTCTATAGAAATTGGGATTCTATCAGTTCTTAAGCAAAATTTGCAATTATTACTACAGTTTGGCCATACACTATATTGTACCATAGACATTGTTAAATCCCCCTTTTAACATCTATGCTATTTAAATTTTCATATAAGCAATAAACATTGATGAGCTACTACTACTACTACAACAACTTGAACACGAAGATGAAGATGATGAAGTTAAAACAATATCATAAAGCGTTACATGCGTTTTGCTTAATTTATTTACTATATTAGTCCAACTATTAAACATAGTTGTTATATCAGTAGCTGTTATTAATTCTCCGTCTGGAATATTTGTAATACTTGAAATAGTTGCACTTTTATCATACATTAGTTTTGGACTACTTACATAGTTACTAACAACATGTTTTAATTTGCATGCACAGAATAGAGCTGTTAAATTCCAAAAGTTTAAAATACCTCTAGTTGTAACTAATTCGTTAGATTTTGTATCAATTCCTCTTTCATTTAAAAAATTAGTTAATTGAGTCATAACTTCACTTTCTGTAACATAATATTTTCCATTATGATCACCACTAAAATTATAGCCCATAACTGTTTCATTTTTTACGCTTATTGTGGCCTTTATTTCTTTACCATCTTCATTAACTATTTTATATTTCGAATCGTTATTAACATAATCTTTTCTTAGCTCTTTTGGAACTGCATTTTCATATTGTGACTGTGAACTAACGATATTTATTGGTTTTTGACGAGTAAATAATAGATTTTTAAAATCTTCTATTAACTCACCGTATGTTATGGTATTATTTTGAGCAACTGCCATTTTATTTATCCACACTTAATAAATTTACGTACATATAAAGCTGACTAGATAAAGCATATAAAACATCTAAAGCATCTTGATATTGTATATTATTTTCTTTTGGTGTATATAATTTTTGTAAATTACTTAATGTTTGAAAATCTAGGAATAATAAAACACTTTTTATATTAGTAGGTATTTTATCAACTGGTACTTCTTCATTTACAGTACAAAATTTAATACATGCAAAGTAAATACCAAGTAATTTTTCACAAAAATTCTTTAAATCTTCTCCAACTGCTTCTTTGATATCAATGAATTCCATTACATCATTAAATATTACTTTATCATTATTAAAAAAATCGTCACTGAAGTTATGTTTTCCTTTTATTAATAAATAAATAGTAAAGGCCAAAATATCATTCATTTCAGTGTTTTCACTATTTATAAAGTCTTTAATACATTTTATTTTATTATCAGTGGTATCATTTTTTAACATTGCTATTCTCCATCCTTTAAGTATATTTAATAGAACTTTGAATGCTTTTTTTGTTAGAAAAATAATTTCTAATATTTAGTTTTTACTATATTCTATATAATATATATTTAAATAGAGAAATAGTTATATGAAAAACAATACAAATATTGAAGAGATAGTAAATATATTATTTGATCAAAAATGGTATGATGATGTATTAAATGCTATAGACTTAGCATTACATCATAATACTAGAAAATTAAATGAAGATGATATAGTTTATAATATAATAGATTATAATATTAATAAACGCTTAGAAGAAAAAGCATTAAATGATTTATATACTACTCTTCCAAAAATATTAGTTTTTAAGAAAAATAATTTAATAGAAACATTTAATACATTTAAAAATATTATTGAAAATTGTGATACTTGTTCAAAATTTAATAAACATTCATTAAAAATTATTTTTGAAGATGTGGATGATTTAGAAAAAGAATTTTTAACTTGGCCTAAAGTATTAAATAAAGAATATAATACTATTAAAATTAAATTAACAAAAAGTCAAAAAGATCATCAATATAAATTAAGTATCAAGAAAGATAATTTTGCGGAAGAGGAATAAATATTTGATCCATTGATTCTGTATTAATTATTGTACGTATTACGCCGCCAGGTACTTTTGTATAACTAATCGCATATCCAAGATCATTATAATTACCATCAACAGATTCAAATAATTTTAATGTTTTAAATATGTTTTTATCTATTTCTATTTTAATTTTAGGTTTTTTCTTAAACATGATTATCTAGAACAATGCTTTTTAAAGTTAGTTTCTATATAACTATAAATATTTTCAAATTCAAGCATATCTTTATCAGTTAACTGTAATTTTTTATTATTTATAGTTAATACATTTTCATTTAATGTGTATTTTTTAGCTATAAAATCTTTAATTTCAGATAAAGATAAATACATTTGTTTTTTATTTGAAGTAATTACCTTTATTCCTGTTTCGTCTAAATTTATAATACGCATTGATACTTATCTCCTATTAATATATAATATAAAAGATTGGTAATAAAAAGTAAAGCAAAAAATTAAAAATATAATGGAAAATTTATTAAGTAGAAAATAAATTTTGAATTTATTCTTATAGATAATTAAAATATGTTATCGGAGGATTAGAATGGTATTAAAACCGTTAAAAATTAAAATGAAAAAAGATAAAAAAGAGCCTAAAAAAGTTGACGCTGAAGTATTTAAAGATTTATCATTTAATTTATCAATGGTTTATGGTAGAAGAGACGAAGTGGAGGTTTCAGAAAGTGGTGAATATTCAGTTAGTTTAAATAGTTATGAAAAATATAAAAAATTATATTATTATAGTAATATAACTCATTATATTTTAACAAATAGTAATGTTTCTGCTTTATCTAAGGGTAAACATATATTATCTATGCCATTTTTCTTATCATCGAATTTAAATAAGTCAATAAAAAATAAAGTTTCAAATATTATTAAGGAGTTTGAAGCAAAGGCTAATAAATTAGACGCTATTAGAGAAAAAATTGAACTTAGTAAGACTTCGATGGAATATCCTTCATTTGATTTATATAATTTAATATATATTCCTTCATTTTTTGCAGAATTTTTAACTTTAGGTAAAGCTTTGAATACTGAATTAAAAAAATATTTAAATAGTATAGATGTTTTATCATTAAAAAAATCTTATTGGATAAAAAATTTTGAATTATTTTTTGATAAAATAGGAATAAAAAACAATAGTATAAAAGAGTTTACTGAGTTGTTAATATTTGACAGCGTTATAGATGTTTGTAGAATAGCTGATGCAAATTTAAGTAAATATTCTCCAGATACTTTAGCAAAATATCTTGGAAATAAGTTTAAATTACCTCAAAATGCTTTAAATGAATATGAATCTATTTTATTTCATTTGGAATATGATCCAAAAAGATTAGTATCTGTTTATATTGAGCATTGCTTTTTATATGCATGTCTTAGAAAATATATTTCAAATGAAAAGGCTTTAAAAAGTTATTTACCAACATTAAAAGATTCAAAACTTTCTTTAGATAATTTTTCTTATATTGAGCAGATTGATTATTTAAAGCGTTTATTAAAAAATAGTTTAGATAATCGTAAAAAAGGTATAAATATTTTATTATATGGAGAACCCGGTACTGGTAAAACAAGTTTTGCTACAGCTTTAATGAAAAGCCTTGGTACAAATAATTATGTAGTACCTGGTTTAAATTTGATTAGTGAAGAAAAAGGTAATAAGGGAATTGAATCAACAAAAGGTGTTAATGATTTAAGAAAGCATAAGTATTTGACTATGCAAACATGTTTAAAAAGTAGTAAAAATAGTATAATTTTATATGATGAGGCTGAAGACTTTTTTATGCATAGTCCAAACGAAGTTACAGAAAAATTTACTATTAATGAAATACTAGAAAATAATTGTGTGCCTACAATTTGGACTACAAATAGTTTATGGTGTATGAGTAAAGCTTTTATTAGAAGATTTACATATGTATTAAACATAGATAATCTTCCTAAAGATATTTATAAAAAATTATTTGAAGATTTGTTAAAAAAATATAGTATTTTTGTTGATGATGAATTAAAAAATTTATTTATACAATATAAACCAACAATTGGTATAGTTGAAAAAATTTTAAGTAATTATAAATTAAGTAAATCTAAAGATAGTAATCAGTTAAAAAAAGATTTATTAGATTCGTTAAAAGGTTTAAATTATGGTGATATTTTAAAAAAATTGCCAATTAATAGTTTTAAGTTTAATCCAAATTTATTAAATACTTCGGTTGATTTAATTGACCTTACAGCAAGCATAAAGCAAAACGGTAGGTTAGATTTTAGTTTGTTACTTTATGGCGTTCCAGGGAGCTCTAAAACGTCATATGCAAGATATTTGGCAGAAGAATTAGGATTAAATGTAATAAGTAAAACATATACAGAACTTTCTTCTATGTGGGTTGGAGAAACTGAAAAAAATATTGCAAGATTGTTTGAAGAGGCTGAGCGTGATAAAGCTTTAATAATATTAGATGAATGTGATGTTTTATTACAAGATCGTACAAGATCTGTAAGAAGTTGGGAAACTAGTCAAACTGAAGCATTATTAACAGCAATGGATAATCATCCTTATCCATTTGTTATGACTACTAATTTATATGATAATCTGGATCCAGCGGTTATGAGAAGAGTATTGTATAAAGTAAAACATGATTATTTAACAGATGATCAAGTAAAAATGGCTTTTGAATACTTTTTTAATATTAAATTAAAAGAAAATTTACATTTATCTAGATTGACTAGTGGTGATTTTGCAGTTATAAAAAAACAAGCCGAATTTCAATCAAAATTAAGTGATAAAACTTGGCTTGTTAATAAATTAACTGAAGAGATGAATCAGAAAAAAATGTTAAATGCAAATACAGAATTATTGATTTAGTTGTAACCATTCTTCAAAAGTTAAAGGGTTATTTTCCCACCAGTTTTCAGTTTCTGGATAATTACGCAGGTATTCACGATATTCTGCGTATTTTTGTTTTTCTGCTTTTGTAAAAGGAGCATCAGCTAATTGTGTAAAATCTGTTTTTAAAAGGTATTTATCACGTATAGCTCTAACTTCTTCTTTAATTTCATCTATTGGTCTAGTTGGAACATAATCTTTTAAATAAAATTTTCCATTATATCCAATTTCGACATCTAATTTTTCAAAATTATTTGCTTTGGCTTCAATTTGATTAGGAACTAAGCATTCTTTTGTTTTTTCATTTATAACTTTTGCATAATATAACATTTATTATTTCCTTTTTTAACTTCTATTTGGATAGAAATAAACATGCCAAGCGTTACCGCCGGATCTACTCCAAGTATCTCCAGCTTTTACTGGTAATAAACATGAAATTTCATGAGATCCATCACCATCCATTCTATCGATATTACAAATTAAGCTAGAATTTATATAAAAATTAAAGTGACCACCAGCATAATTATAAGTACTTAAACCAATCCAACCAGTAGCACTAGCAGTACCAGAAGATTCTGTTAATTCTGTTGGATTAGAATAATCTGGCATGCCTAAAGATGAATTACTTAGAGCATTTATAGCTTTTGTTACAAATTTAGTATTTGCAGCATTTGTAGTATTATCGCCATCGGCTCTATCTGGTACTTTTATTCCACTAAATGTTTTTGTAGCGGTTATATTTTGAGCTGTATTTAAAGTAACAAAATTATCATCAATGTTATCAGAAGCAGCATCTAATTGTGTTTGAACCCAGGCTCTTTCTTTTTTTAGAGCATACCAAACTTGTCCGTTAACAGCTATACTATTAAATTCGGTATCGTCTATATCATCTTCTGCTGGATCCATAATTAATTCATCTGGTCTAATACGCCAATTTACATTTTCTACAGCTAAAGCATCATCTTCATCCATACCTGCTAAGTTTGATAAATTAGTTTTAAGTAATTGACCACCACCAATATTACTTGTTATTTGTATTGAATTTAATTTAATCTTTAAACTATTTTCTACTAATGTAAGAGTTTCATTATTAAATCTTATAGGTGATTTTGAAGGTCTATATATAAAAGTATTTATTGGACCTCTTCTTGGATTTGAACCTGTAACAGAAGTAACACAAATAGTTAATACTGGTTCAACTTTTATATCTTGTTCGAATGGAATAAAATCACCTTCCGTTAAATCAAAGTCAGGATCTGCATGTATTATTCTAAAATTAGTTAATGTATATTCATAAATGCCATTTCCAATAGAAGTACTCTTAAGAGTTGCTCCGATTTGCATATTACCTTTCCAACCAGTTACTTCAGTATTTGGTATATTGGTAGTGCCGAATCTTTGATTTACTGAAACTACAGTATTAGCAAGAGTTTCATTTTCTTTATCTACATGAAATTTTAAATCGCATAATAATCCAGTTAATTTTTTACCAGTTGAAAAGCATTTCCATTTGTCAACATTACTTGAATTTAATACTAACATAGTTTGAGAAGTATTGTATTTATAACTTACTCCTACGTTATTTTCATATAAGGCATCATATTGTGAAGCATTTAAAAAATCAGTACGTAATGCATTTTGTGTTACATTTGATAATTTTCCGTTAACATAATTTATTACTGCTCCTGTCTCTGGATAATGAGCTTCTTGTATATCTTGTTCATTAATTGTATCATCTTTATTTGCTATTTTTTCAAGATTACCAAGAGCTCTTTCATTTATTGCATTTATTAGATCATCTGGAGATACGTTACTTAAGTCAGCATATGCTAACGGTGTTTCATGTAAAGTACCATTTCCTAAATTTTCTGTATTTATATTTGTTCCACTTGCATATGCTACAGGTTCGTTATGTTTATTAGGATCTGCTAAATCTGAAGTATTAATATTAGTAGTATCTGCATATGCTAAATTTTTACCTTGATGCTTACCAGATTGATTTTCGCCTGTGGCTAACATTTCTGTATTTACATTAGCCATTGATTTATAAGCATAATTTTCTAAATTGGTATTTATATTAGCACTAGTTGCTAAACCGTATTCAGATAAAGTTTGAACAATTTTATTTTTATCAGCTGATTTTGTAGCTTTTTCAATATTACTTAAATCAGCATAAGCTAGGTTTTTTTCAGAGGTACCTAATGTATTTGGTCTATTTTCAGCTAAAACTTTTGTAGTAACATTTCCCATATCGGCTCTAGCCATTGGAATACCACCTTGAGTAATTCCATTATGTAATACTACAGAAGTATTATTGTCTGTACCTTTACCGTTTTTTCCTAAATCTACAACTATTTCACCAGCAATTCCAGTAAATGCATTATTTGCATCATGATCGCCTTTTCTGAATGAAATCGCTGTTGTTTCTGTATAAGAAGAAGCTGCCATAGTTTATTCCTTAAAAATCTATTCTAACTACACATTCTACCATGTGCTTATTGTTACAATACTTATCTATAATTTTACCAATACATTTTCCATTTGGTATTGTAGAGCCATGCCCATATTTTATTTTTGATAGATATATTTTATCACCAAATTTTGGAATACAGTTACCATCCATTAAAACAGGAACTTTACCAACAAGAGCAACAGGCAAATCTAATTCGTGTTCTTTTATGCCTAATTGATATCCTGGGTTTTTAGAAATTACACCATTACATTCCTCTGTAGCAATTGTAATTTGATTTGTTCCTTTACCGAATGTAATTAATGTACCTGGTTCATAAAATTTATCTGCTCTATAAAACTCAGCCAAGTCGGCATACCAAGCTCTAAAAGCAGTACCGTAAAAAGATACTCCAGCATTTATGGCATCATCTAACCAAGGTGTATTACTATGGCTACTGTTTGGTATATTTACGCCACTTCCTAAAATAATGTTATTAAATTTAGTAAACGAATCTATTCTAACTGGGTTTTCAATTTTAGAGCCTTCTTGACGAGCATTTGCAGGCTTTGTTTTTTGAAAATAATTAGCTTGTAATTCTTTTGGAGTAACTGCTGTTTGAAAAGCAGCATTTGAATTAGTTAGACATTCTTTTACTTCAGAATTATCGGCATATCTTGTTGTACCGTATGTTTTATAACTTGCTTCATTTCTTAAATCTAATGCTAATCTAATAGAATTAGGACCAGTACACCAACCTATAAATGAGTCATTCTTTTCTAATACAGGTTGACCTGCATATTCACCTTTACCACAATATACTGGTTTTTTCCAATATTCTGGACCAAAATTCCATTGTATATTATCTTGTTTTGTACAATGTACATAAAATGTTGCACCTCTACCGTTATGAGCAGTTAAAGTTTCAGCATAATTAGCTTCTCTTGCAATCTCATCATCGCCAAAACTATCTGAAGCATTTGGTATTTCAATATTACCGTTTGTTGGTCCAATTAATACAAAACTTGTAATACCACCTAATGAATTAATATTGCTAACTTGAATTTTAAATGTTAAATTTAAATCAGGAATACTATTATCGATTACAGGAATATTTAAATATTCACCGATAGCGTATCCAGAACCTGTACTTGCAATAAGTATTTTATAATTGTACAGAGCAAAATTATTTTGAACTTCACCTGAAAATACAATAGAATTACCAACTCTAATACCTACTGGCATTTTTGGGTTATCTTCGTTTTTATTTTGATCTTCTTCGGTCATACCTTCTGCTAATTTATAACAGTTTTCTGTAAAGTCCCAATAAACAAATGCGTAGTTTGGAATTTCAGAAGTACCATCGAATAATTTAATATTTACTGTATCTATTATACCTATGGTTCTGCCATTAGCATCAACGGCTATATTATTACCATCATCTCTACCGATTACTTTGCCTTTATAAATAATATTGCCATTTTCATCTGTAGTTGCATCAGTGTCACTAAAATCGCGTATTGCTCCTGTTTCATCTCTATAGCCAATAATTTGACCATTTAAATTTCTAACTAATTTATAATTAGAAGGTCTTGTTTTACCAATAATTTGACCATTAAAATCTAAAACATTACCATTACTATCAACTGTACCGATTTGAGTACCTTCAAAATTGTAGGCTTTATTATTTAATATATAACCTTTAATACCTGTACTTAAAGTAGTATCAAAATCTGCAGTTGTAACGGCTGCTTTGTTATCAGTTGGATGGAAAAATACCCAATCAGTTATAGTTTCTCCATTAATATCATTAGTTATTCTAGGTACAGCAATTGCAGGAACGCCAGTGCCATTATAATTATCAATAAGATACATATTATAAGTATGTTCTATTGATTCACTAGGATAATATAAATAAGATTCATT